>Ga0209611_10002374_pt1 | contig 33054 bp, 26 predicted proteins | sample S1TSphgellanicum_3_FD_187693 | JGI IMG/M metagenome (GOLD analysis project Ga0209611, IMG submission 187693) | Host-associated microbial communities from peat moss isolated from Minnesota, USA - S1T2_Fc - Sphagnum magellanicum MG (SPAdes) (version 2) | ecosystem: Host-associated > Plants > Peat... | reverse complement strand
GTGAATAAATTAATTTTAGATTTTTGGGGGGGGGGGGGGAAGAAATTAGTAGTCAAGGTAGAGTGGAAAGCACCGACCATGGAAAAAGATTTTATTGTCAAAGACAAGGACACTTTCTTCAGATTTTACAGAAAAAAGAAGGAAAACCCCCTGCGCCCCCCCCCCTTTCCGCTCCCAAGAAGAAAACAACTGCTGCAGCGACCGACCACGGAAAGTGCGTCCAATTTACAAACAAAACAACAAGCTACCACTTTTTAGTGATTCATTCAGTCCAAAGATAATATTGTGATCAGCACATCGTGTCACAGAACATAATTACTTTGAGAGGAAAAGAATTCTCGAACCAATCACTTGCCTACGAGAATGTGATTTCATTGTCTCTGCCATACAAGGCAGAGACGTCGTGATGAACCCAGAAACGGGCCCAGAGTTTGGTAATCCTACGTGATTTTATTGGCTTTGCCATTCAGGGTAGAGACATTGTGATGAATCCAGAATTTCGTATTCCTACGTTCTAGGGTCATGTGGAGTCCACTGTAGAAACATTTTTGGCATAACTGAAGTATGGTCTCCACTTGAGCTTCACAATGCTAACGCAGGACGCTTAAATCCCCCATACTAAACTTTGTGTCTGTGGCCCCATGTCAGTGCTAACCGCCATGTCCTTCCAAGGTAGTATGTTGAATTTTAATCATCCTTATGAATGTCATTTAAAGGGCAGAGCCATTCTGCGATGAACAGATTAACAAATAATCATCTAGTTTGTGATTGACCTTGAACTGTGTTCATCCTTTTTGGTAGCGTAGGGACAGTGATCATGATTCATGACAATTGTAGGACAAGTCGTGCCTGCAATGTTTAAGGATCATTTAGATTTGTACCGATCAGCTGTGGCGCCATTGAGCTGCACTCTTTTCTAGACAAGCAGCTTCAACTTGCAGGAAAAGTTTCGAGATCTCAGCTGTGCATGTGAATGAATGGGAGATTGGTTACTGTTGGGCCTGCAGACCTCATGCATAGCAGAAGAAGAACTAGTATCCACAATATTGTTGCCTGGGTCATTCACCATGGAGCCATGTACTGTATGTTGTCCATCACGCAAGGTCTGATGGCTCGACGTGTAAAGGCCATGCACCTGTCGACAGATTAGAAATCCACTTTCCAAGTTGCGATCATGCATCTGTCGACAAACAATGGTAGAGCGAGGTCGTACAAATTCATATGAATTTCTATAGCTAGCTAGCTGGAGCCTGGAACATGATGATCCGCGCAGGACTCGAGATGACCCTGTCAGCCGATATGCAGATCACTGCTGCAGAACTTTTCAACGAGCTGAAATAGTAATAGTTCGACTGATGCCATGGACATGGGATTGCGCATTTAACCCACTCAACGTGTTTCTTGCAGGCCCGGAACAACCCTGCGCCTGCACAGAGAAATAAAGAAGCCAATTTTTGTTGGGGGTGGAGGGGGGAATTTTCACCAGTCGAATTTGCTACCATAAGCTTAAGAAAGGGTGGGTTTGAATCAAATATTTCCAAATGAATTTAGGATGGAGCAGCTACTGTGCCAAGACTGATAACCATGTCCAGCATAATCCTGACTTCTGAAAAAACCTTTGCATCTTATAACCTTGGCGTCTAAAATCTCGTCTCGGAGTGAGTGGGTCATCACAGAATCGATTCAATCTTCTCGCCACTTTTGAGCGTCACGAGATAATTACTGTTGGGAAGATTAGAAAATTTGGATGCTGTTCTGAGCATCACTGGACTCCACCTACAAGCGGCTGCTGTTCTAGCTCTTAAGATACTCAGTTGCAGCTTGCACCTCATGAGACAGTAAAAGACGCTTCCGTGCAGCACCGCAAACATACACGTCCTAGCTACTGAGTAAGTACTCTCTCGCGAAGAAATACACTCTTCCAGCTCTAAGTACGGACCGCAACTGCAGCAACCAACAGGCTTGCTAATAGCTCCATAAGTCAGAGTCCCAGCCAGCTGATGCAGATTCTTCATCACTGCTCTGCGGGGTGTTGGCTGCTGCGTTGTGGCCAATGGAACGAGGAGGTGGGAGTCCCATGCCGTCATACATGCTGGATAGCACATTGAACATGTCGAACATGAGGTCTTCATCTACGTACTCATGCATTGAATATACCTGATCGCCTGCAGCGTCCTCGACCACCCCTGCCTGATGAGCTTGGGGCATGGATCCACTACTAGAGCTGCCTCCCCCAACTGTACAAGTATTTTCTTGACCGGCTTCAGTCCCGTGAACTGCATCACGCGAACTCATGTAGCTGGCCACAGTATTGTTCTCCGGTTGCGACGTTGCGTCAGACACTTGAGGTACTACGGTAGTGTCCAAGGAGAGTATTGGCGTCTGAGTCCAGGATCTCCCAGACGGCACGTCAGAAGCCTCAGCCGCAGCAGGCGTTGACCTGGAGCCTCGAGGAGAGCTTTTGGAGACTCGAATATTACGAGCTGGTTGTTTTCTTTCAACCCTCGAAGCATTACCAATTTCTGACATCGGCTGCAGCAGCTCCAATGAACCAGGCTCACCCGCTGTGCCACTTCTCTGAGCCTGTTGTGGGCTGACAGGCGGCGATGGAGGAATGTTGGCGGCAGCTGCTGCAGCAGCTTGGATGGCCTTATCTGAGAGATCGACCGGGCGGGGTAGTGAGTGTGCGGATTCCGGAAAATTGAGAAGAGCAGCTGAACCTCTGAGGGCCAAGGCAGCTGCGTCGTAAGCTCGGGCGGCCATGTCCGCTGTCGCAAAGGATCCAAGCCAGATTCGCGTCTTCTTCTTCGGACTTCGGATTTCTGTCACCCAAATACCCCAAGGCCTCTTCCGCACTCCTCTGTACAGTGGATGCCGAGTGTCCTTCGCGGCACTAACTTGTTTGGTGCGCTTTCGTGCACCCGTGAAGTTCTGTTGGGGTGAGCAGCTACTTGCCTCCATCTCGGCCTGCTTGCCAGAATTCAACTCATCTGATCTCGATGCCGGCGACTCTTCGTCTTTTGTCGAGCTGGGTTCTTGGGAGGAGCTGCCAGGATCCCAATCTTCTGAGCCCAAACGTGCTACTGATTCCTGCACGCAGCCTGCATCAACCCCAGAGTACGATAGTGGACTCGTGGCATCCTCCATCTCACTGTCAGAGTTCCCGGCTTGAAACTTCTGGCTCCTTCCCGGTGACGTTGAGAACGGCGAAAGTTTTCCGATTCCTGTTCTGGGACGCCATCTCCACCCCGTCCGTCAGCGTATGACAACTTCCCACCTCACCACGCAAGTGCAGCTTTCGATGTGCTGACGACGAAAGATTAACTGCTCCTGCAGCGACTATTCCTCCTCCTCCTGCTCATGACCCACACCGACTCCCTGTCCTCGACGGCACAGCAATCTGCGGCGACGATATCTTCTCCACCATCCCTCTAGCTCTGATCTTTCACCGGCCGGCGTCATTATTCAACGTCAGACTCTGCACTCTTCGCGGCGGCAACGGCGCCCGGTCAATAGCCTTAGCTTTTGGTCATTCAGTACTTTGGATTCTACGACAGCAAATGCAGGAGGTGTGACAGTATAGAACATGTCAAGCAGACGTAGACCGACGTGGAGGGGAAATCAGAATGGGGACGGACTATCGCGGTGACGTGAATCATGGCGATGCGGGAAGAAACAAGAACGAACCTCTGTGGGAAATCCTCGATCTAGAGGGAAGAACACTTAAAGAATGTGCTACTAGGAATTCCAAACCACAACTCGATGTTGCAAGGCTGCGGAATTCGGACTAAAGGCAGTAGTAACAAAAACCAATCGGCATGGACGAACTGACGAGAAGACCAGCTCCATGTACACACAAACACGAATAGCTGCTCAAGGCTTTCTGCAATCGGCTTTATGGTCCTGAATATTTCCTCGCGGAATTCTCAAGCATAGTCCGACGTTAGGTCTGTAAAACCGTGACCCTCGTCTAAGGGTAAACGGATTCGTGAAGTGCCCGAGATAAGGCAGTCGATCAATCATGCAATCCGCCACACGTACAACTTCGTATTGCTCAGTTTGGAGAGGGATGTCCGATCCAGATGGCACCTTTCAAGCACCCTCGACGACAAGGTTTCTTGATCGATCCGCAAATATAACATATGGTGCTTTTCAATGAAATCTCCGGCAGAAGTAGGGGTAGCAAGATATTCCAGAAGCTAGAGGATTTAACGTACCCCGCGAATGGCTTGGAACAGAAATCCTAGGCAAATCAGTGATCAGTTGATCTTCACCAAACAGGGAACAAGACGAGCCTAGCTAGCTGTACGAAGCTACTGCGAGAGCTCTCTGGATCAGCAGCAGTTGATGAACTCGTTACCAAGTTTGTTTGGCCGGAGACGCAGCTGATGAACGAGTAAGTAGTAATTTGTGGAAGTTGCAAAAGAACTCCAACGTCCGGAAAAGGTACTGGTGATATGATTCGGATGTCGCACTGAAAGGGTGAGTTAGCTGCCATGATCAGTCCCGTTGCACAGAGAGAGAGACAGAGGCACAGAGAGAGAGAGAGAGAGAGAGAGAGATTGCGACCAAGACCGAGAAATAAAAGCTCATGAAAAATAGGACCCGTTTGTTGGATTATATTCTAGTGAGCTAGATAGTGAATATTCTAGCAGGTGGAGAGAATGAACAGAAATCGAAAACCCGCAGATTTTGCAATTTCACTTGACGACAGTTCACGACACTGACTGTGAGTGAGTGTGTACTGGAATTGACCGGATTTCAAGTGATCTCGACGAAGAGGCTGGACCACCTGATGAGTTTTTGTCCCGATCAAGTGTGGGAAGCGGCCTCCTAGGACTGAAAGATTAATCAGGATGTCGGAGGATAAGCTAGCTAGACGTGGGGGGGAATATGGTATGGGATCAGGGAACGTACAAGAGTGTACTCAAGAGCAGCTGCCGGAGATGACGAAGAATCTCTGTTACCCAAGAGGAGCAGCAGCTCCAACTGTCCGTCTGGTACCTTACTCTCCGCCTGTCTTTCTCAGTCCGTCCCATACTATCCTTGTTCCGCAAAATCCAAACCCCAGCTCGGGAAGTCAGGGAAGTCAGGCAAGTTGGCCACCAAAAAAACACCCCTTCCCCCACACACTTCCCCCCAACCCCAAAAGAAAAACCAGAAAAAAAAGCCACCTTCCAGCTCGATGTTAACGATGCTTGACTCAACACAACATCCAAGATTGCAGCTACTGCTATTCCTGGGCACTACGTTAAATAACAACATGCTCCGGACGCTTATAACTTAGTTCTCATCTTACAATTTCTAGAGCTAAGTTCGTCGACTACCCGGCCTGGAAGCATCCCAAAAAACAGATCAACCACGAGAGCTTCAAAGAGGTACCCAGAGACTAGTCTTCTTGCTCTAATCTCCACTAAATCGAGTACTACGTACTATGATTACTTTTCCAGTACAAGCCACCAAAGTAGTCGAGAAGGAAAAGACCCCCAAAAGAAGAAGAAGATGCACATCGCGGCCTCCCGGCGAAGACGTGTGCGACTTAAACGTCCCCCCCCCCCCCCGCAAGCCAGGGAAAACCCAAAAACAAAAGAGAGAGAAAAAGAAAATAAAAGGAGATGAAATATTCAAGAGTTCTCGCGCGGAAACAGTTTAATTTTAGGACGGAATTTCCCACCGAGTCGACGATGGTCAAGTAACTGCATGCTACAAAGAGAGCGCACCAAATTAGTAATAATATTTAAATACTAGTGTTGACTACCTGAGTATCTTTCATATTACCATCTAGTAAATTATGACAACTGAGATTTCCCTTTACAAGGTACATGGAATTTCAGTCACCGCCAAAACAATATGAGATCACAAATTTGACACGTCAGTGAGAGCGTCTTTGGGAACACTTTGGGAGCTTGGGGAACACTTTGGGAACCAAGAAAAATTTTAAAAACAAAATTGCCTCAACTGGCGAACTGCGGATCCTTCATCTTCACTCCCTGATGCACACTACTGACGTCATGTATCTAAGTATAGTGTGACGACATGCACGGGTATATGGACATCTTCCCTACTACATACAGCAGCTATTGTGTCCAGAGAGTATCTTTAATTAAATTTCCAGTTACAACTAAATTTCTTCTTTTTCATTTTAACCAAATGCTGGCTGCATGTGTACCCGCTTCCTCTTGGAAATTGACAGTGGATGGATGAGAGAATAAAGATGATTAAAACTCTGATTTTTATGACAAGCTCTCTGCCCAACCTTAAGATCACCCAAATGATGCTCCAAACCTATGGTCCACCCCTTGAGCTCTTGCTAAATTTAAATAGGAGGTTAACAGCCCATGTAGATGTTACCTATCTTACAAAGCACATGGACAAGGCTATCATCTCATGCATTGAAATATTTCACACTAAATGTAATTAGAGATATTTAAGTAAATTTACTTGGGCTTATTCAAAGTTGGAATTCCAAGAAAAGGAAAAAGGATTCAAAGGTTTTGATAGGGTTTTTTTGTAAATAATATTTACTCAAAACAAATTTAAGTAAGAAAAATTGAATAGTCCACTTTAAGATGATTCTTGTGACAATGATGTGAAACCATAGTGAAAGGAACTAGGGGTGTCAAAGTAAAAGTTTTTTTTCAAAGACTACACATGACATGTGTCATTTTTATGTTGGTTTATAATTTTAAAATTTGTATTTCAGGTACCTCTTTTAACACTGCATTTTAGATATAAATACAATTTGACTATAAATTGATTTTATATCATGTATTTTATACATTCATGTGCCCTCCATCACATAAACATGAACAACTTTTGTTAAAGGCGCATTTTCAAAATTCTTAATTTTCAAGGTCAAAAGCACTTTTGAGCCAAATGTGTTCAAATCGATTATAAAAACAATTTTCATCAATTCAAATCCTTTTGCCCTTCTAATCATCAATGTTAAAATCTTCTTCTATTTTCACAAGGAATGGTGCACATTTGGTTGAAAAAAACAAGTTTGGAAAAAACAAAGATTGTCCACTCTCGAAATTTGAATGTTTTGAACATGCAAAAACATTTTTGATTTGTGTCAAACTTTGAACATGTAAACTTTGTAAATAATGAAAAACATTTTCAAAAAAAAAATGGCAATCCAAACTATTATGCTTCATTTATGATCTATCAAAAAACAAAAATGTAGTTAAAAAAGTGTCCATTCATTTAGGTGGCTCCTTTAACTGTGTTTTTACCCAATGGTGATTTTTCACATGCATACATAATTTTGTATTAATATTTTGCATTATAGCCAAAAATGAGAAAAAAATAAAATCTCAAAATGAATTTCAATGAAACCAAACATATTTTGGCAACATTATTTCCTACACATGTGACCTACATTTAAAGCTAGACATTTTGAACGCATTGAAAATGGTTTTAAAAATGAATCATTTGCCTTGAAGCCTTTTCTTTCAAAATTTGAAGATTTGGAAATTTTTGTCTGATTTGGTTTTTCACCAACTTCACCCAATGAACATGTACTTTCATAAAAAAAAACATGTTTTTGCTATACAAAAAGTTTAAAATCAATTATATGACTTCATGCATTCCTTTCGAATTTTTTTTTTAAAAATTACAATTTAAACATTTGATATAGTTAGTTTAAATGACGCGCTCCCAAGTCCCTAATTCGCCCCAACTTGGGGCTAAGTCACTCAAGTTGCGAAAGTACGGGGGACTCGGGGCACGTTCCCAGCTTCCAACACTAAAAGGGGGTAAGAGGGGCGTGCTGAAAGCTCCGAGATTAAACTAGGAAGAGGGACAAGCTATTTAGTTATTCGGTCCTACATCCAAAACCAACCAACAAGTTGGTTAGTACTCATTCGGAACACTCTTGGAGTTGGGACAAGCCACGGGCAACCTTGGACTCATTTGACTCACCACGGCCCGGACACGGGGGAAGCCACCACCTTCCCCCATATAGTATTCTCTGCGTCTCACCGCCGCACTTGCATCCGAATGACACTTTTTCCCGGGACTCCCAAAATGGAGTCCCGAAACTGTCCTGATTTAGATTCCCGGAACTTTGGGCACTCATAACTTCTTGCCCTGACTTCGGATTGGGACGAGGTCTAAAGCAAACTTGTAACCCTTGTCGAGAGCTTTCCAACGGTGTGTCGCACTCCACCTGCACGCACTGGAATCAGGTCGATTCTTGACTTTTTGTGGTCGGGAGTCAAACTGCCAATTTGACTCCCGGCCCTTCTTTTGACCATGACTTGTGTTACGGATGTCCAAATGGCTCATGCGAGGCCATTTTGGACATCTAAACTTCAAGACCTTTCCAACGGTATAAAAAACACTTCAATGCAAAATGTTTTGGATCCTACAATCAAACTTTAAAGTTTCGAGAGACCCAGAGAACTCCCAAGTCCCATTTTCGGGAGTGTGAGTGACGACCTCGCACTTCCTCAAAGTGGGGTTGCAACATTAAAAGATTGAAATGTCATTTAATAATATCCAAAATACTTTAAAATATATGTATTAATTCAACAAGACATCATTTTATCTATTAACATATTATAATCCACTACATCTATAATAATGTAAGATAAACAAAAATTTAAAGTTATCCTTTGTGCAATCTTTTAAAAATAGGTCATTCCAAGTTTTGGTACCCTAATCATGAATACTCCCACTTAACATATCTCATAGTTCCAAAAGTATGTGCAAGGAGTTCACAAATATCTCAAATAACTATAATTTGGTGAAAGTAATTTAAATAACTTGGTAAGAAGTTGATATCCAACAACTCCACTCAACCAACTATCAAATTACACATTTAATCACACCCCCTTGGTCAAAAATTCTACAACCATATTCTTCGTGTTACATTAGACCAACTTAACAAAGTTTTCTTCAATTTTCTTTCCCACTAAATGATGATGAATTTTGATATGTTTTGTGCGAGCTTGAACGATTGGGTTCTTTGATAAAGATATACAGTTTTGATTATCATCATATATATGATAATGGATTTCATTTGTGAAACACCAATGCTCCCAAAAAGTGATGAAAGCCACATTGCTTGCCTTGTTATTTGTGAAGCTACCATATATTTAACTTTTGTTGATGACATAACAATAGAGGTTTGCTTCTTGCTATTCCAAATAATAGCACCATTTCCCAAGGTTCAAGTATGATCAAATATGCCAAAAAAGTAGTCCTAAGAAAATTTAATTTAAAAAATAATTTCTTTTCAACATTCACATTTAAAAAGATATTAAAAACCTATTTAAATTGCATTTTGAAATCATAGAACACTTCATTGAGTTTATTGTAAGTTGAACATAAAGTTTGAAGAATTTCCATATAAGAAAAGTGGACGAAAAGTATATTATAAATTTGCTAATTTTTCAAATTTTCCAAAATATTTTTACATTAAACCTTTTATAGATAATTATGACTATAATATGAAAAGTTGAAATTGTATCCATACACACTAGGCCTTTATCAACTTGAAAGTACAATAATTATAATTGATGTTTTACTAGGTGTAGTCACAATAAAACAAGCCAAAAAGGATGTCAAATGGGCTTTAAAAACAGTCAAAATTGGAGAAATATTTATGTTTTACCTTTTAAAACAATGGCAACCATGGCAAGTTGGTCCTTTCTCTTTCATATGAATGTCAAGGAATTCAAACCAAAAATTTGTTTGATAAAATTTTAAGTTTAAATTTCGATTTAGGACCTTTGAAAGTGAACACCTATTACATCAAATTGAATCAATTTTGCAAAGGACTATCAAAAGGACTCATTTAATAAAACAAAATTGATGGGAAAAAAATTAAAACAAAAGACCTATTAGCCACATTCAAAAAACACTCATATTAAAAAAATATGTGAAAAGAACTTTAAAAATTCAAAAAAATTTCCAAAATTTTAAAACTTCAAAAATCCTTACCACATATAAGTGGGGTATAATGTACATGATGTTTTAAAAAGAGTTATAATTTATTATACAAGAAAACATAATAAATTTTTAAATAAATTTTTTGTTATGATTTTAAATTTTTATCATTTTAAAATATGAAACACATAATTTACAAGTAGTTGATTTATTTTCAAAAATTCATATTTATTCAAAAATACGAAAAAAAAAATGTCATCTACTTAAACAATTATATGCATTTTTCATAACAATTTGCAAAAAAAAATTCAAAAATTCATTCATATGAAATAATGTTTTTGGGCAAAAGGACATGTAATCCTTTTCTAAAGTAACATTGTTGGTTCATTTTAATTCATTTGTGCCCTACTTTCATGGACGTGTCATTCTATTTTGCAAAATTGTGACACAGTTTCCAATATTTGCATTTCAAAAAATGTATTTAAATGCATATTAAAACATATGGTTTTTCAATATTATGCAATGAAATCAAATTGTTTTTTATGTTGATCATTGATTTAAATAATATTCATGAATTCAATATATTAAAGTATCCTTTATCAATATTTTCGAAAAAAATAAATGTCTCTAATTAGCATACTTTACCATGTTTATGCCTCACAATGAAAAAACATAACCTAATGTGGACTTATAGTCATCCATATTGCCAGTCCAATCTCCATCACAATAGGCATACATTTGTGTGTTTCCATAAACAATATCATAATCCCCAATATTAGGACACTAGATTTGGTAAATATTCCTTTTGAAATGCAATTGACCCATATTATTTTTGTCAATTCCTTGGTTATGATAAACCTCCCTTTCAAAATGCATCTTGCCCATTATGTTCATGTTGGAACCTTGGTTATGGCTTATGTTTCTTTTAAAACAAGCCTAGCCTTGGCTATGGTTTACATTCTTGTTGAAATGCACCTAGCCCTTCATGTTCTTTTTGAAACCCTAGCTATGGCTTACATTTTTGTTGAAATGCACCTGACCCTTCATGTTTTTTTTGGAACCTTAGTTATGGCTTACATTCTTGTCAAAATGCACCTAGCCCTATTTATAATAATTAACATCCTTGTCAAAATGCACTTTACCCATAATATCTTTAATGTTTCTTTTGTAACATAGACCAAAATCCACTATGCCTTTCAAATAACAAAAAATTCATTTCATTGCAATCCAATGTGATTGCCCAAGATTAGCCATAAATTGGTTCACAACCCCCGCCACCTATGCAATATCAAGTCTTGTGCATACCATTGCATACATGAAACTTCCAATATCATTTTGAAATGGAATAGCCCGCATTACTTCCAAGTTTCATCATTTTGAAGACCCATACCTTTTGAAAACTTGCAATTGGTCATAAAGGGAGTTCGTACTAACTTACTTTCAGCCATTCCAAATTGCCTCAATAGACTAATTTACTTACTTTGGTTCAAATAAATCGTTCACTCTTGTTGAACACAATTTATTTGTATCCCCAAACAATATTGGATTTCACCTAGATCCATTATTTCAAAAAAATTCAAGAGGTTATCTTTTGTCTCTTTCAACCAAATCAAGGGCTATTAGAGGCCAAAATCAAATCATCATCATAAAAAGTTATGATCACATAAGAGTTTTCTTGGGTTTCTTTAAAATAAACATTATGGTTAACATAACTCCTTTCAAACTTCTGAGATACAAAATATGGGTCCAAGCATGATTGGGATACCCCCTTTGAAACTTAAGGACTCACTCCTAGGACTCTCAATGTCACCTTTTTCTTCATTTTTCCTACGACTTGTTTTAGATTTCTTTTCTTTTTTCATGTTAAATGAAATAATTTTGTTCCAAATTTGTATATAGGCATCTAGAATATATATTTTTTTCACTTATGAAAGTAAGAATAATAAAATTTATCCAATGTGGGCCATGTTCTATCAATGGCCCAAAATTTTCCAAAATTTTCACTTTTTGAAATTTTTTACATTGCAATAAGGCACTTGGTTTTTGTCACACTCATACATTTTATGTACATTAATATTTAAGGTGTTTGGGTAAGAATCTTAGGCCAAAAACATTTTTTTAGACATTCATTTATGAGTCCTTGAACCTTTTTTTCTTAGGAGACAATCTTGGATTTTTTTTCAGGACTTGGTAGGAATCCTAAAACTTGTTCAAATTTGAGATGCTATGCATAGAATAGTACCTTAATAATGTATCTATCCATGAAGAATAACAAACTTTCAATATGAATGTGCCATTAAGTTACAACATGTTTAAGTGGGGGGGGCCACTAGATATAAAAAGAGATGGACTTCCTTTTTGGTACACCAACCATGTTTTGACCCATATGCATTAATCTTGTGGTTCCATTTACAAGGATTTTTGAAGCTTACATACCATGTTTTCCTTACCCTTGACCACAAAGCCCTTTCGCTATTGTATATATATTTCTTATGAAAGATCTCCATTCAAAATGGTAGTTTTAAAATCCATTTGATGCACTTTGAAATCTTCAATGGTTGGATGCAAGATTGAGTGGCTCATTTTTTGTGTCCCATAGCATTTTTTTGCAAGGTGTAATGAATTCACATGCCATAAAACCATTTATATGCACAATTGGTACTTGAATTAAAATTTTCAACTTCAATAAAAAAAGTATCTATATAATTTGTTCACAATAAATGTACACCCATCATGTAATAATGGACTTTTGAAATGAAAACATATGGATTGTTTCAACCATTTGCACTTCCCATACACATGAATTTTTCAATATCAATTTTTGAAAATATATGTTATAAGGACTTAATATTTTATGGATGAAAGAAAAAAAAAACCTAGGTTTGAAATTTTCATTACAAAAGCTTTAACAAAAATATAGGTATGGACTTTTAAATGGCCAAAATCTAAAACTTATTTTCAAAAGTCTCTACATGGGTCTTTTTTGTTGGATTGATGATTTTTTTCCTTGTAAAATGTATGTCAAAAAGACATCTAAATGGGTATATTTTCATATCAATTTAATTCTTTCATTAACTAACCCATAGTCCCCCATTTATGGTGATTCAACACCCAAAAAAAGACTTTTAAGGATTTTTAATTTGCCAGATATGAACCATTTAACATTGCATCTACCCCAATGGCTACAATTACAACCACAACTCAAATTGATTCCATTCATGCAACATGGGAAAAGGTTTCATTGAAAGCAATACTTTCAACTTGTGTAAATCCTTTGGCCACCAAATGAGTCTTGCGTTTTGCCATAAAACCATCAGCATTATACTTGATCTTGAAGATCCATTTGCAATTCATTGGTTTGCAATTAGGTGGAAGAGGAATACATACCTAAATATTATTATCTCATAAAGATTGAATTTCAAAATCCATGGCCTTTTTCCAATGTTGTGAATCTTCACCATTCACAGCCTCCACAAAAGAATGGGGTTGATCAATAGAAAAAACACATGAAAGATTCACATCTTCCTCAACCATTGTTGGATTTTCTTGCACCTATTAAAAATTTATTTCATCTTCCATCTCTAGTTTTTTATTTAAATACATATGTTCTTATCTAGCTTCATATGTTGTAGCATGTACAACACACACTTTCAACAAATGAACATTCGATTTTTCCTTTCAGTTACACCATTTTGTTTTACTGTGTATGGAGTGGTTGTCTACTTCACAATGTCATTCTTCTTGCAAAATTTATTAAAATTATATTCCCCACCTCCATCACATTTGATTGCTTTGATTTTTTTTCCAGTTTGATTTTTTACCAAAACTTTAAGCTTATCAAGCACACCAAATTTAATCTTCATGGTATAAATAAACCATCAACAATTGAAGTTATTTCAATAAAGTTACCCTACACACATGCATCATAGAAACTCAAACACTACTAGAATTCTTGGTTTTTCAAACGGTCGAAATTTACTAGAATTGGTCTTTCTTAACTAGTAAACATGTACATTTTGGCTGGAGGCTAGGGGCTTGAATGACATGTGTATCTTTTGACCAATCAATTTGATTGAAATGACCTACTTGATTATTTGTTAACTTGGATATCTACTCAAATTGGACAAAAACTTAACCACTTTGGTCAAAATGGCCAATGGCGTTTAGTCAATTGGAACATTTAGTCAAGTTGGACATAAACAAATGACACCTTTGGTCAAAAAAGCCAATGGGGTTTTAGTCAAATACAAAATTTAATCAAGATGTTATTATAACCAAATGGGGCATCTTACCTACCTATCTACCATAATCTACAATCTTCTTACCTACCTACCTACCTACCTACCAACCTATTTACCTACTTTTGTATTTACCTACCTACCACAACCTATTGACCTATTTAACTACCCACCCACCCACCCACCTACCTACTAGTTTATTGACCCATCCACCCACCCACCTATTAATTATTACCTACCTATTTTCCTAATTACCCACCCACCTATCTCACAACCCTACCTTGAGAGAGTGTGAGGATGAAATTCACACTCCCAAAGTTGGGACTTGGGAGTCTTCCGGGACTCCCAAAATTTCAAAGTTCAATTACAGGGGTCAAAACACCTTGCATTGGGGTGTTCTTTATACCATTGGAAAGCTAACAAAGTGTAAATGTCGAAAATGGGCTTGCATGGGCCATTTGGACATTTGCAGCACAAGTTATGGCAAAAAGAAGGGCTAGGAGTCAAACTGGCAATTTGACTCCCGACCACTAAAAGTCGGGAATTGGCCTGACCCCGATGTGTGCAGGTGGAATGCAACACACCGTAAGAAAGCTCTCGAGGAGAGCTACAACTTTGCTTTAGACCTCATCCCAATCAGAGGTCTGAGCAAAAAGTTACAACCTCGTAGAGTCCCGGGAGTCCAAACTGGGACAGTTTCGGGACTCCTCCTTGGGAGTCCCCGGACAAAAAGTCATTCAGATGTGGGTGCTTCTGTGGGGAATATATTATATGGGGGAAGGTGGTGGCTTCCCCCGAGTCCAGGCTGTGGTGAGTCAAGTGAATCCAAAGTTGCCCGTGGCTTGTCTTAGCACCAAGGGTGCTTCAGAAAGTGAACTAACCAACTTGTTGGTTGGTTTGATATAGGTTTGAATAAGTGAATAGCTTGTCACTCTTCCTAGTCCCATCCTGGAGCTTCAGCACGCGCCCTCTACCCTTTCTAGTGTGAAAGCTAGGAGCATGCCCTAAGTTCCTCACAATTCTGTTGTGTGAGTAACTTAGACCCAACTTGGGTCTAACTAGGGACTTACCTATCTACTTACCCACCCACCCACAATACCTATTAATTACCTACTTGCCTACCTACTTACCCACCCACCTACCTCCTACAACATACCTACCTACCTACATACCTCATAGTCTCATAATGATGTGTCAAAACAAACATGTGAAATACAAAACTTGATAAAAGTTGAACACCTTTTGATGGTGTGGTCCATTGGTTAAAAATTTGGTTTATCATTGTGAAGGTCAAGAGTTTAATTCCTAATACTTGTAGTCTATGTATATGTTTAAAGGGTTAAGGTAGGTAGCTAAGTTAGGCTAAGTAAATTAAATAAGTTATATTAAGTTAGGTTAAGGTAGGTAGGTTAGGCTAAGGTAGGCTACCACCTACCTACCTACCTACATTTTTACGACATACCTACCTACTTGCCTATAATTTTTAAAATAATATTAAAATAAATTATTTAAATCATTTGACCTATTAAATGGTCCTTATTCTACCTATCAAACAGACCACCTTAGTCACACTGAACATGTTAAAATCGACTTGTCCAAAATGACAAGGGATCTTCCCCCCCCCCAATTTGGTTTATTTGACCAAAATTCCCAATTTGAAAAACCAAAAATTCTAGTAGTGAAGTCATGATCTCTGTTGAAATCCATGCCTTCAACAAGGTTATTTTTTTCCATGGTTATTAAAATCTACATATAGACATGTTTGAGTCTTTAATATCACAAATAAGGCCTCTTAATCTTGGTGCTGAATTCTACAACCAAGGATTGAACTCCAACCAACTTATATAACCTTCCTTCTTGAACAACTTCAATAATCACCTTATTTGAATCAAAAGACTTCAATCAACATTTGGTGGCTTTAAATTCCACCTTGAAATCTTGCTTTATTAACTAACTAATTGATAACAATTTTTTTGTCAACTTTGGGACATACAACACATCTCCAATACACTTGGAAATCCTATTTGGCAAGTTGAAAACAATAAATTTTTCCCACATACATCAAGCATATTGTTGTCTCCAAGATATACTTTGTGACTCAAAGTAAATTCCTCAAAGGTTGAAAACACTTTCCTTTAAAAGGTCAAATGTTGTGAAACTCTAGAACCAACAAATTATGCATCCTTGCAAATAAATAATTTAGCAGTCACAAGAAATTCAATTTTGTTTGTTGTGGTTATTTGTGAAAAACCTTTGAATGTGTTTTTCTAATCCCGTTTCTTTTTGTGACATTCTCTTACAAAATGGCCTTTGGTGCCACAATTAGCAAACATGAATGTCAAGCATCATTCGAATGATTGTAAATAATCCAAATGATGCAAGACATTCAATTCTTCATCTAAAACTTGGCAATAATTTTCCTAAGATGATTTAGACCACAAATTCTTCTCATGCAAAAGAAATTTCATCTTCATCTTCCATGTATGAAAGTTATTACCATTCAACTTCTTAATACTTTGAGCATCAAAAGTGGACGCCATGATTGTGAGTAAAACAATGCTTGAAAACAAGTAGAGCTTGGAAAATTTCAACATAATGCTAAAAAACTAAAAACACACCCAATGTTTCAAAAACCTTTCAAAAGTTGTAGAAAGCAACTTAAATCTCTCCTTCCCTTGAAAGCAAGCCTGCTTTGATACCATGTTAAAAATTGATAGTGGATCAATGAGAAAATAAAAATGAAGAAAACATTGATTTTTCTTACAAGCTCTCCACCCAACCTTAGGATCACATAAATGCTGCTGCAAACTTGATATCCACCCTGGAGCTCTTGCCTAATCTAAATAAAAAGTGACCCATGCAAATGTTACCTACGTTATAAGGCACATGAACAAGGCCATCACCTCATGAATTAAAATATTTCACACTAAATTTAATTAAATATATTTAAGTAACTTACTTAACATATCTCATAGTCCCAAAAGTATGTGCATTTAACACAAATATCTCAACTAACTACAACACAATAAAAATAACTTAAATAACTTGGTAGGAACTTGATATCCAACACTTTGGTGAGTAAAAATCATCAGGTTTCTATTAGTAAGAACCAAACCCAAACTGGGTTTGATTTGTGGACTTGGAACAGGAACTGAAACCTGACTTATCCTTTTAAAGAACATTGGACCTGGAATCAGGTTCTCAGTTCTATATTGGTCTGGACCTGAATTGGAACCAGAATGAAGATTTTTGAGAAAATAACAATAAGTGATTAGAACCTGCAGTTAATCAGCATGTAATTGCCAGTTCCAGTCCTGATTAGTAACAGTTAGACCAAAATCAGGTCTAAATCAAAACCAGAACCAGAATCTATGTTTATAAGAACCAAAGCCAGAAACAGATTCTTAGTTCCATTTGTGTGTGGAACTTGGACCAGAACTGAGATAGATCTAGTTTTTTAGAACTAGAAGTGGGGTTCTTCATAAATGTAAAGAACTACCAAACACTTGTTTGAAGGTATGTAGGTAGGGCTTAGGTCAACCAGCACCTGCAGATGGTGAAAACCCCAAAGTTCATCTGAATTGCTTCTAAATATTATAAATATCTCATGCTCAGACTAAAGCAGAGTCTCTAAGTTCAAATTTAACATTTATTGAGCTCAATATGGCCACAAAAGGGCTCACTCAAGAAGGTGAAGGCCCAGGTGTGGGTGCTGGTTTAGAAAAAAAACTAAACCTTGGTTACCCTTGGCCGATAGCTAGTAAGTAAGTAGTTGGTATACATGGTTATTGTGTGTGTAAGTATCAATAGCCATATACATGACATGTAAATCATGTGGAAGTGTAAATCATATAAATAATTTACATTTACATGCCCAAATTTTTTACACTTATATCATTGTCCCGTAAATTATTTTTACCCTTACATGGTAGTGTAAATGTTTGTCAATCACAAATTTTACAAATGTCATGCAAATGTTGTAGCATTTTGTATGTAATGCAATTGTGTATATATCAAATGCCCTCAATGACTATAAGAACTTACAATCCATATTAATTAGTTGTGGTTGCATACCAATGCAGGTGCATCTCAAAGCTCAATGTTTTTTTTTTTGGTGATGGGCCAATTTGATTAGCCTTTCACAAAAAACCATAATACTTCCTAAATATAAGCAATTTCTATCAATATCACACGACTTTGTTCATGTTTTCCTTTAGTGTGCATCTTCACACGATACAAGTCCAAACTTTTGGGCAAAAGAGATGAGACAAATTGTGATGCTATTCTAGAAAATATATTGGATGCAGATTCTTTGGGTGCATTTTGCTTCTGGCCATCTCATTGCATGAGTAAAATATTCATTCCTAACTTTGTTTCATCACCATTTTTGGTCAAGGCTTTTACAAGATCTTGGGTACTTTTTGTGATTCATATTAATGAGATTAATTAGTTCCACTGCATCCCAAAGCACAAATTTTTCAAGGTTTTTCTTTCTGCAACCGGTCACTTTGATTCACCCAACACCAAAAACATTCTGAAATTTCAACACAGGTGCTTCCCCCCCAATAAAAGTGACATTTTTACATTGTTTTACATGGCTACATAAAATTATATAAATATATTTATTTAACACTTACATGTTTTGTGTTATACACTTACCCTTACACAGATGGAGATAGACTTCAGAGACATAACACAAATTGTAAATAAATTTCATTATGACATTTATGAACCATATACACTCACAACACTGGTTACTACAGAACAGTCAATAGCAGCAGGTTGTTAGTAGGTGGGTACTAAAAGGAACAAGGGATGTGTCACATTGTGGCCTTGTCATTTACAGTAAAACTTATCTTAAGGCCAAAGAGGAATTAATGAAACTCAAATATTTCACCATGCAAAAATATAATCTTCAAAAATCCTCTAAAAGAAACTAAAATCCTTCAAGATATTACAACTCTGTAACTAATCTCAAGTTTCAACACAAGCCAAAATATCATCTTTCAAAAATCCTCATATCAAAATAGACCTATTACCTAGGGGCCAAAATCCCTTAAGCTACTATACTCTATAATGAATCTAATCACAATATCCTTGCCTTGGTAGCCAAGGCAACAAACAGAGCTAAGTACCATGGTTAGCTAGGGAACTGGAAACCAATGCAGAAGTCCTTCCTGTCCACCCACCATCCAACCCTGGTGGTGCTCTGATGGCTGTCAGCTCACTCTAGCCATCAATAGCTAAGGCAAGAAAACAACCAACCCCACCTGTTGATGTAAGAGCTTGTCCACCAGAGTGTAGGTTTCAATCCCATTGGATTCCCAAATTTGAGTGGGTTTTGGTCAGCAGTCAGAAAAATCAAGACAAAGTTGGGGAATTGCCATAAAAATGTAAACCTAGAGAGTATCTACTTATAACTGCATAGGACTTGGTCTACTGTACTCACTCGGGCCATGTTCGACAGTCAGAACTTCCAATTCTACTGAAATCTTTTAGCCCAGCCCAGCTATTCTACTATCAGGACTTCCAATTCTACATGAATATTTTTGATGCAGACGAGTAGTACACTTGTGACAAATTGTGCCTGCTCAATTAGGGTAGAGAAAACTTTCCCATAAACTAAAGGGTTAATCCATCCGAGATAACAAAGAGCTGGTCATGAATCTGCCAGAATTTAGTTGTCTATCTTCAAGTTGCAAATCTTCCCTCGTTTTTGTTTTAAAATTCCAATTGGAATCTGGAATGTATATCAAACTGCGTTTCTAGCTTTTCCCATCCACAGATAACAGACATAAAAGAAGTTAGAACTTACAACCCAACACATGTTGTATGGAGAGGGTGATGATGGCCGAAGATGAAGCCGGTTTTTACAACAGGGTCCACACACACACACACACACACACACCATGACCTGTTAAAAGTTTGTTGCTCAAAAACTGCAGCTAGGGAAGTCATCCTTAACCCACCTCCAGTCCTATTCTTGCAAGATTGAGGGTTGATTTCATGTGACAAACCAAGAAGGTTTCAGTGGTGGAAGAGATTTAAGAATGATGAATGAAATATCAGGAAACATCAGAGCACCAGCACTGAAGGAAGATTCAATTTCATGTTTCCAGGATATGTGTTAGGAGATGGCCATGGGGAGGATCTGGGCCAGAAGCTGGGTCTGACCAATGGCCATCTTGGGACGATCTGGACAGGCAATGGGTGATCACAAACTGGGACTGACCAATGGCCATTATCTGACATAATCAACACTCCCAAGAGATTCTGTCACATCATTCGGAACTTTGCAGACTATTTGTTAAACCTCACAATGTTTGTATGTGTCAGTTGCATGTATTTGAAAGAGCCGTTGACCAGCTCAGGATGAAGGGTGGAATCTCTCCTGAGTGGCAATAGCTTACATAATATAGAAGTAGCACTGCAAAGCAGGAGTGGGTGGCTATGGACGTTTGCAGCACATGTTTGCTCAGGGTGAAGGGTGGAATGTCTCCTGAGTGGCAATAGCTTATGTATACAAGTAGTACTGCAAAACAGTAGTGGGTAGCTATTGACGTTTGCAGCATATCATGTGAGGATATCTGTCATGGTTGGTGACATGAATAAAATGCCCCATTTCAGTGAGTTTCCGAGTTTGAGCCCATGTTATCTTTCCTTTGTCATGCTTCTATCTTGTGTTCCACCATTCATGCCCTATTTCAGCCTATTTCAGGCAATCGCAGGACGCGAACCCTTTAACCCGCCTGCCATATGAATTGAGTTAAAGGTAATACAGGTGTTCAATGATGCAGAATTGAACACTTTTGGTAAATGTAGTAGGTTCCCAGGGTGAATTTGGTTTGTAAATTATGTGATGAATGATGACCTTAGGTGACCTCCCACAAACACCTATAACTCTCATATGTGCATTGTCTATAGACAAGGTCACAAGTGTGATACTTACGTGTGTTTGACTGTAAGAACACTAGTTGGATTTCAAATCTATGGAGCTTGCTGTCATGGGAAGCAGAACTGAACAACTACCGTACTATTAGCTTCCATACTTTTGTTATGGTATCTTAACCAACCCTCTTCCAGTGTTGTCTAGAGAGGCCAAAACGATGGGCCCTCCAACAAGATGATAATGATACCTGTATGTAGATGGATAATGATCTAGTGTTTGCTTGATTTCAACAAAAAGGAGATCTTAGTGTTTGCAAACTAAGAGTCATCCAGTTGCTATGCACCTTTTTAGGGTTACTGACTCTTCTCATCATGAACCAGAAATATTATGGCTATCAATGGGATTGTCTTTCTGACTGATGTCGACTTTGACCCATGAGATCATGATGTTGGTGATTCTTCACCCAATCAAATTGAATCTTGAATAATTAGGGCTTAAACCATAACTGGGGCTTGTGATCAACTCTCATGAACTACAGGGTTTGAACAATGTACTAGGAGCCACCAGTAATGTAATGGCTACTTAATTTCAAAAAGAATTAAGTGACAAATTAAGTTAATGCTGAAATGTTTGATGCAATTATATAACAATGTTTCTAAAATATTATGCTAGTATTTAGATAAATTTGAAATGAATCCAATGAGTATACAACACCCAATTTGGCATTTTTAAGGCCACAAAACTAGTGTTATTGCTACTTATTGTTTGCAACTACGCTCATACATATAACATGATATTGTTTTGAATCATATATAAAACAATAATCATGTAGGTTTATAAGTCATGGATTTGCAGACATTTTCTTGAACAATCAATCATGTTCTATTACGTTCATTTGGTTGGTTGCCATGTAGACTTGACTAACTAATTGACTACTAAAAAGGATTCACCTAAGGATGCACTTTTGGCTTTTTATATTGTGACTACATCCACAAGAAAATGTCCATCATGGGATGGAATTGTCTTGACGTTAGTCTTGAGCTAATGACTAAAGATCCAAAGGAAGACAAAGTCAATCAAATCAAGAATAAGCTTGAAGTGCGGCATGAATCAATGGAAATGAATCATAATCATTACAAAGAATCATATTTATACCAACCCATGTTTTCTAGATAAATCCATAGTCTATGGCTTCAAGTCATGTATATTTGTGCACCCTAATTTTTTGAGATATGAAAAGACACGTAATCTAAGAATCTAAGAATCCATAATCTTTGTCCTAGAAACCCTAACCCTTGTCTTCTAACAAAAATCTTGTTTCGCATTCTCATTGGCAAACAAGACATTCCAATTCTCCTCGGAAGGTTTTAAAAATTTTGAAAGCCATCAATCTGCTATAAGGATTGTTGTCCACCATCTCCACACTCATCTCATGTTTCTCTAATGCCATCTCTTTCACTTGTTCCTCTTGTTCCTCAAGATCCTCTTCTTCTTAGAGAGAGAGAGCGCATTCCAATCCTCCTTGTCTAGTTTTGTTTCACTTATTTTTTTTCCAACTCCTCAATTCTACTAGTTCGTTAAAACCCTGAATAGTAATAAAAAAGAAGAATGCATAAACGACTATTTTGTCTCCTTAAAGCTTAAGGCTCATTTGTTGCTTGTTTTACTTCATTTGATCCTTTGCCATTGGCCTTGTCTATTTGTTTGTCTCTGCATTTTTTTTATTTTTTTATTTTTCTTCTTTCGTTTGTTTCTTTTTGCGAATGTTTGATCCACGGAATAATTTTTCCATCTACGAATTGCAATGGCATACTTCTAATACTTAAGGTTATGAAATGGCTTTGAGCTTTGAGTTTGTGGGCAAAGGTAATGCAATGTACTCAATGCCATGCAACAAGTCATGCAAAATTTCCAATTTATAACCATGGCTAAACATCTAGGGAATGTTCTCATGCAAGCAAGCTTCCTATCCTAGTCATCCAATTACTCTAGGAACATCGTAGCTATGAATTGTCTTACATATAGAACCTTGAGTTTTCACTCCAGTTTTTTCTTGCTTTGTCATGCAATCTCTATTTGGAGTACTTAAGTTTAAAATTTGGCAAATTTTAGTTGTTAAATGTTATTGACTTCAATCTAAACAAGAAAAGAAAACATGAATTTCATGACATATTGTGAGGGATCAATTATTCAAAAAACATTCTTAGGTTTCATGGTGAATGTAAATATCCTAATATGATGCAAGTATTGTATTTAAACTCCATAACAAGTAAAACCTTCTACCATCAATGTGACCAACTTTGCAATACCTTCATTTACTTAAATCAATATGTATGGCATGATATAGTGAGCATGGAATAAGTATTTAAAAAAACATTCTTTTGTTTCATGGTTTAAAATATTATCACAAAATGATGTTGGTATTGATTTCCTTCTAGGTTTTGTTAGGGCTATGTAATACTCCTTCAAGGTTTAAAAGATATGTTATGGAGCCCAAAGGATTTATGGGATACCCTAAAAGGTGTATTGCATGTGAATTCATGAATAGTTAAATGGGCACTAGCAATACCCTTCTAATAGCCGGAACCAAAATAATTGAGCCCATTGTGTTTGCAAAGTATCCAATGAGGTATTACTTTCCTACTAGTTTGTGGTATGGCTATGTAATACCCCTCTGCATTTCAATAGATATGGTATGGAGCCCAAATGATTTTTGATATACCTAAAAGGGCTATTGTGCATGCATTGAGTAATTATAGGCACGAGCAATACCCCTTCGATAGCTTAAGGGATTGTTATTTGATGAACATGTGAACCCAAACATGAGCCTGTGAATAGGAGCTAGAAGGCATATTCCAATTATATTCCATCCATGTTAGATAGAATATTCCTTGACAAATTTTGATGACATGTCAAAATATACCCTAAGAAAAGTACATTCATGCCACGTCAACAATAACTCACCTGTCATCACTACCACATGGATTTGCCACATGGATTTGCCACATGGACATTCAACAATAACATATTTGTTCAATTCAACATAAGTATAGATATTTACCAAGGTTGGTGCACCATGTGTTAAAGCCAAAAAAAAATGTGGCACCTTTATTTTTAAAATCATGCCCCTAGTTTCAGACATGTCTTATGTGGCAAAATATTATCTATCAAAAGAAATAAATTTTGCACTGCCATGTCATTCATGGCCATTGTCATCCTGGCCGTTGTAATGGGAGACAAGTTAAACATAGTTGTAACATGAACTTGTTAGTAAAACACAAGTGGTCAAATATAATAATTATCTATACAATACAAAAGTCTTTTGACAAAAGATACTTCAACCATTTTAACAACATTATTGTAAAACAGTTATTTTAAAAACACATTAAAAATTTGATGCATAGTTTATAAATGTATCCTATAAAAGGTTAGGTAACTAAAAACATCACTATAGGAATGAAAGAAGAAAATGTGAAAATTTAACAAGTACACTGTTATGAATATCTATCTGTAACCTAGCAATGCCACTTTCCATATAAAATTTAATTGTTGTTGTCATTAAATGCAACAAGTTTGTGGCCATTGTTACACATGTTAAAAGATTATTATAATGCAATGCAAACCATATTCTAATCATTAAAGAGGTGGGTACTTAATCCGTAAGTTTTCATGCACACATTATTAATTATTGTTTTACAATGCCATGAGTTTTTTACACAAGTTCTTCACTATCAATTACTTTGCTCCATTTTGAAAAAGACAACAAACATGGCTTGTTGAACTCTTTGGGACTTAGACTTGTACCCTAGTGTTAGGGGGTAGGTGCAAAAATGAATGGCTCAAATTTGGTAGATACAAGTATCCCTAGTAGTCCAAGAAAAAAAACGAAATAGTGTTTCAAGGGGTCAAATTTGGGACAATATGATGCAAGGTGACATATAAATGAGCATCCTCATTGATTAGTTTTTTATTGTTTCATTTTTGAAATCTTATTGTACTTATTTTTTCCCTCACTCATCTTAATCATTGATCAACGCGAAACTCAAAGAAGGTGTGAACCTTTCAAAAATGAAAAAATCAAATCAAAATTGTGAATAGCCAATAAGTAATGGACTATTGAATTTTGCCCACATTTTTTGTCACACCTACAAAACTTTATGGACTTTTATTTTACAATGTGTTAATCTTATGTGTTTGAAATTTTGGGACATTGGATGAATTATGTTTTAAAAACTAAAGATCCATTGAATGAATGGAATTTGATTTTAATTTATTATCTTATGGACTTTTTTAAATTCCAAAAATTGTAATTATCTTAAAAGTTTTTTAAGCATGTAAAAATAATTATTTTTAAATAATTTATTTTGAAATATTTTTTATATGTTTTATAACATCATGGTTTTAAATTGGAAATGGAAAAAAATGTTATTTTTAATATCATCTAAATATTCATAGTTAAAGTTAATTTTCAACTACATTAGAAAGGGACTTTGAAAAAGAACTCTAATCTGCCAAAATTATGACACCCTAATGTGCTTTTGCCCTTTTGTGAAAGCTAAAGACGACATCGCTCTTGAACTTGTGAAGGCTATCGACCAGGTCAAGGATTATGAAGGCCTTATTAGAAGAAAAAATGATACAATTTTGAAATCACACCAACAGTTGGATGCCATAACACTGTAAGTTTCAAACTTGCACTTGAATGGCAACAACACAAAAGATGTTTGTAGAGCATGGAGGAGGGTTACTAGCAAGATGGATGTGTGGAAACGATAAAAGTGTGCACTTTGCACCCAAATTCAATGCATGAAAAGTGGCAAACAATGTCTAATGTTTAATCCATCGCCTTTGCCAAAAAAAATTATGGAGAATGATGTTTCACCAATTTTGACTTCTACTATGTTAATACTGCCATGTTCATTTTTCCTTAAAGGTTTTGCTCCTTCATGGGATTGCAAACTTGCTTCTTATAAATATCCTTACCACTCTTGGTGTGCATTCAGTCATTTTTCAACTTCTTCAAAGTGTTTGCATTGTGAAGAGGAAATGCTTATAAATTGGTGGACATTATTTGGAATCAAAAAGCCTAGTTCTGAAAAGGAGAAAGCAAAAGAAGCAAATCCAGGACTTCTGGGTATAACCTTGGAAAGTACTTAATTAACTTAAATCCTTTGAACATGCTGATAAATTGAGGTTTTGATGTCTTTCATTTTTTTTCAAATGTGGACTTATCATAACAATCAATTAAATTGAAGATTGTAGTAATGCATTTTGTCTTGGATTTCATTGAATTCATATTGTGTCAATGGAAGGTAGCTTTGTTTAGGGTTAGGTTACATTACACAAATATACAATTGCCATAGTAGTGAACATTGTAATGTTTGAAGCTCAATGCTAGATGCATATAGACTTCATTCTACAAGTGTTAATAATCTCCTTAATTAGTTTTTAGATTTATTTGCATTCTTGAAGTCCATGCTTCCCCTCCATCCTTTGAAGTAGAAACCAAATGTTGTAGTGAAATCATAAAAGTCCATATATACATACTTATAGTCAAATAATCATATCCAATTGCTAGCAACAGAATTTTTGGACTTCAATTGAACTTCTAGCAGAGAACCTTTGAACTTATGCAGAATCAAAAAGTTGGTTCCATTCATAGTTCTTTTTACCTAAACAAAGTCCATCCATTGGTGTTTAGACCTCTATAATGTATGTTCAAAATTCCTTGTAAGTTCCTTGGAGTTCATGTTAGGTAAGCCAAGTTCATATAAAGATATTGCAACCTTGCAAAATCTATTATATCCTTATTGTCCAACATAATTGTTTCATTATTATTGCAACTTTGTAGAGTATATTCATTATTCCTAACTTTCGAACACAATCCCTTCAAAATACCTACAATCTTGTAGAGTCTATTCATTATTCCTTATTGTCCAACATAGTCCCTTAAAGAATACTTGAACCTTGCAAAGTCCATGTAGAGTCCATTTGTTATTGTTTACTATCCAACATAGTCCCTTCAAAATTACCTAAACCTTGCAAAGTTTACTATAAGTCCATTTGTTGTTGCTTATTGTCCAACATAGTCCATTCAAATTACTGCAACCTTGCAAAGTCTTTATAGAATCCATTTTTTGTTGCTTACTATCCAAAGTAGTCCATTCAAAATTATTGTGCAACCTTGTAGAGTTTGTATAAAGTCCATTCTTTGTTGCTTGCTATCCAGAATAGTCCATTCCAAATTATTGTGCAACCTTACAAAGTCTATGCATAGTCCATCCATTGCTGTTAACTATCCAACATGCATTCCATGGATTCTAAATCATAGTTTGATACTAATTCCACCCCACTAAGGTTATTATCAAAGAAGACGTGAACTAATTAAAAAAGATGTGAACTAATTAAGTCAATTTAGTTATAGACAAATGGACATATCTAGTTGTCCTACAAGTTTGGATTAATGAGAATTCATTGTCCTAATGGACACCAATTTGACATAGATGGCATTTGATAATCTAAAACTTATTTGTAAGTTGTAATTATATGTTGTGTATACTATATTTCCTTTTTCCACTTTAATTGTTATTTATTTCAAATCTATTTGAAGATTACAGATTTGGTATATAACATGTGGATTATTTAGGGATAATGCTTTTGTGATCTATTCAAATTTTGGTTTTTCTATAGTCAATGTGTTCCAAGAATAAAGGTGTGATCACATCGATGTGCTCCAGATGGCATCAAAAATGGAAAACATTTGTGATTCCAATAATGATGTGAATAAAGATGATGCTTTTGTGATTTCTATCAATAAGTAGGGTATGGGATCAATATTGAACTACTAGATCTATGTTGTCCATCTTTGTCTAGGGTTATTGTTGTATAGGTGTTAGATCAATTCAATTGTTGCATCTTGGTTTAGAATCTGATTACCAAATTTGGATTTGATATTTGTTGAATATATTGCCCATACTATTCCTATTTATTTCTATTGAACTTCCCTTCTTTTTTAGAGCACGTTACAAGATGTCAAATGGCCTAGTCCATGATTAGACATTTAAAAATAGCCTTCAACCTTTTGTAGCTAATGAAGCTTCAACATAACTTATAATTAAAGCTTAGGTTAAATGTGTGTAATTTCCTTCATTCACCATAAGTTTCCTTTGATTTCATTCATTTTCCATGGCAAACCTAACTCAAACATCCATCTCCTTTTCAGCTCATCATGAGCAATGGCGCTTACAACTTACAAGGTCTAATATTATTAGCCCATATGTTGGAAGCATTAAGCTTCATGTAGTAAAGATTGGACTAGTGGAATGCAAAGCAGTAACTTCCCCCCTCTGAAAAAAAAAATGAAAATGATAAGGTAGATGATTGGGACTTTGCACAACTGCCAAAACCTATTTCCCGAGACCACAAATGTAAGAAAGGTGTGAAGAAGGCCCTCACCTTGGATCATGACATCCAAGAAGACCAGATTGATGAAGAGGAGTTGAAGGAGGAGGAGAAGGAATGTACATGTACATATAGTAGAAGGAGGTCAGATAAATCGCACCTTAATGATCAAATAGTGGAGAGCCCATTGAAGAAGAAGAAGAAATCCTCCACCAAAATTGTAGTTTTGCAAGTGTCTATAGGTACCACAACTCAGGCTACGGATGCAAGAAATTGAGTTTGCAAGCAAACAACACAATGAAAATTGAAGTGATTAAATGAGGTACATAAATAGATTTCTAATTTGGTAGGATCTACAACAAACTTAGTTACCATCCCACACATTTTGGATCTATCAAGTTCATTTTTCCTACCAAAAGAATCTAATGTGGCACTTACATATGTGATTTTATGGGTTATCGTTGTGCAAGTGAAAATTTCACTATTTTGGAGGCTTTCTATTTAGTAAGGAGGTTATGGATTTTTTGCTTGGTCATTAGAGGGGCTTTTCATTGAATATCTACCCTGCCCCAACCATAATGCATGGTCTTTTTGTTTTTAGCTTTTATATACCTTTGTAGGTTTAATATACTAGTAGGAAGATGTTTAATCTCCAAGCATTTTGGACAAAATGTTGTTTATTATGTAAATTGATGCTTGCAAATACACATTCATCTACCCATGAAATTTAAATGCATGATTGTTTTTCCTGAAGTCCCCCTATCCATATTGAGTGGAAGAAGTGTTTGTTATTGTCTTTCTGTATTGGCAAGTATAATTGATAAAAGAATGGCAATAGCTCTTGGGATTTCATTGGATGAACCCATCACATAATGTTGGAGTTTAGTAAGCTATCGTCAAATTCTATTTTCTCAATACCTAGAAGTCTTTAGCCTAGAAAGCAAATATGCAATTCAAGAGAACAAGAACTCTATTGGAATGTGCATTCTAGAGAACCTTGTGAATTGTAGCATTGTATACTAATGGAAAAAACATAGATGGGCTTTGGGTCTTGTGTGCTTTCCATTCAAACCCACATTCCTTGGCCTTTTAAATTTTATATTGAAATGTTTAGCATCATTACCCAATTAGTGTATTATTTGTTGGGATTCATTCACCCAGTCCTTGTCACACATCTGTGCACATGTGATAAGGACCTATGGTGACTATTTGCACTAAATTCAATTCCTTGATCAACAATTGTTTTGTTCATTTTTTTTAGTCAACCTTGTCCTTGTTGTAGACTTTTGCATAAGCTCTTTTAGTTCTGTGGTTAAACAAGCCTTCTCTGGCAAAAACAAGTCTTTTCTTTTGGGTGGGATAATATAAACCAATGTTAACTTTGAGCTTCACAAACTGGTGAATGATTCTAAAAGGTGAATAGTTCTTAATATGTTCTTTCTATAATTTTGAACAATAAACTACAATTTTGAACAAAAGTTTTCTACAAAATCACACAATTATGTAATGGTAATTGTGCAATTTTTTTGTAATTCTGTAATTTTCTTAAGCATAGGGCTTTAAAGTCAAATTAATTTAGGGCTACATCTTGCATCTAAAGACCAAGTACATGATTGTAAAGTATTGTTTGTAATATGTACCATTGCACTATCATTCAAGCTATGTAAGAAAATTTTATGATTTTAGAATCATGAAAAATGTCAAACTGAAACAAAGTTTTTCAAGAATTATACTACATATGAATACATATGGGCTTCCTTTGGAAGTCATTTAATAATGATCATATTTGTGTATCTAATTACCATGAACCTACCCAATTGCCATGTTAATAGTTCATGAAGACTTAGAACTAGATCTATTACAAAAGATAGTGGAAGAGGAGAACCATGGGCACTACAAGTTTGAAGAACAACCTAGAGTGACAAAGTAGAGAAAATTACAATGTGCAGATCTTTATTTGCAACAAGTTTTGTCTCATTTTCAATTTCTTAAATCTACAAGATTTAAAACAAACAATTATATAAACAAATGCATCTTGATTTTTTGCATCTGATTTGATTCTGATTAGCTTGGCTTGGCAATCCACACCTACAACCAAAGCCATTTTTAGTTTGTAATGAACCAAAGAACTTTTACAAGTATAAACAACAATTGTGCAAATATATGGTGAGTAAAATATTATCCTTGGGACCTTGATTACTTCCTTCCCCACAATGGAGCACTAAAAGACCATGGAGAGCAACATAATCAATGAAACATGTATTTTGAGTTCTTGCATTCCAACCATAACATAGGATCAAGGAAGATGTGTCTTCATGTGAACTTAACAAATTTGCACATGATATTGCACAAGTGACTATTTAAAAGCATGAATATAAAACCCATGAATAAGGTTAGCTAACCATGAGTCATGCATGTAACACTACTTTCAAGAGTTATATTAAACATGTTGGATTATATTGGACATATTGGAATATGTTGGAGTATATTGGAGTATATTGGAGTATATTGGATTATATTTGACATATTGGACATATTGGACATATTGGAATATCTCAAACTATGATGGAACATAATGGACATATTGGACATAATGGACTAACCATTCTATCTGTGACATAATGGACATATTGGACATACTGAACTAGCCATGAATACCACAACCACCAAGTTCAATAATGAAAACAACTCAAATTTGCATTCCAAACAAATTATTTCAAATGAGTCACATGGGTGACTTTTCTTGTCCTTCACCATCTGCACTATAAATTACCATCAATACCATGTAATCATATGAGACAAAATTACCTTGTATTAGGTAGCATCTTTAATGTAATCTTGTAATTCACAATTTTCCAATGTTCACAAATACCAATATTCTCTATCCAACCACGAAGCAATAGTTTTTTAAAAATTAGATTTGCAAAAAGTGTAAACATCTTTGTGCCCACACGTAATATATGTACAAGTTAATGCAAAAGGAAATCCTTGAACCATGTAGATGGATTGCACAATGGTGATCCTATAAGGAACATAAAGAATATGGGGAATAGATAATACCTGATACATTGTTGTAATGTTAATCAATAGCATCAGTGGCACAACCAACTTCACCACTTTGCCCAATTGGAGAAGGTTCAACACTAATTCCATGATTATGTCATAAGCATTCTGGTGTATGCCAAATCTAGTCCATAAGCCTGAAACAAAGAATATTTTGACATCAATTCATATAATACCTATATAAAATTTGTTGCCTATCTCCCATTCCCTTTCATTAGAAACATCTATATGTCATTACAATAATATGCATTGTTCGATTTCCAACAAAAAAGGACATGCATTAAATGTAGATATAAATGAGTTATCAAATTAAACCCCAAATATTAGATCGTAGTAAAGAAATGCAAGAACTTGGATGCAAAAGCAAGATGAAAAAGAAAGTTCAATAATAAGAACTTTCTTAATTGAGAACATTAAAGCCACTACTCATCTTAAACATTAGAGCCATTGCCATCATAAACATTGTTCATAACATCAAGCTTATTCATTAAAAGCATGGGAAAACACACTTACTTTGGAAAAGGGCATGCGCAGCTAGGAGGTAAAGGTTCAGACTATAATGTGTATAGAAAGAAGGTTAGTTGAACTTAACTAACACATGGGCATGAGTCTATATGCCCCTCCAAACAAGTTTCTACCTCACATGCCAACAAACAGGTAACATCACATACTCATTCTTTACCCTCATGCAAGCACTATAATTAGAGGTGAACAAAGTCAAGTATGGTGTTCAAAACCATGAGGAAATTAAAATAATGAGAAGTAGATAAATAAAAAATATTTAATCGAATACCTAATTTAGTTTAGTGGCATGCTTTACATTGTATAAGTTGATGGAGGCTATAATCAAGGTTGTTCATGTGACTTTGCAAAATAATCATAGGCATAGTCAAATGATGGAATGATCCCATTTAAAAACCAATCACAAAATATTCACATAATTTGAACCTCCCTAAAAGAAAAAGTTACTTACTTTAAAAAATAAAATCTTGACTCCTCAATCTGCCGTTTATCCTTCATCAAGCACCCACCACAATTTGAATATTGACATGATCTAAGAAAAACAAAAACACTTACATCTAAAAAAAGTAACAATTAATAGAAACAAAAAATGAAGGATTTTAAAAATTCAAATAAAATTGAAAAAATAAGAAGATGGGGGAAAAGGAAACAAAGAAAGGGGAAATAATGCATTTTTAAAAAAAATGGATTTGAAATGTCAATTTTGGGTTTCAACATCTCATTTTGGATTTCAAAAAATAACAATGGATGTGGGCTCACCAATGTCCAGATGTTCTGGAACACCCACAAAGCCTCGTCTTCAAAAAGTTCTATTCCCACTGTTGGGAGCTAATGAACTTGTTTTGAGCTTAGACATTGACATTGATGATGACAGTGTCAAGAAATATTTAAATCAATTGAAATTTTGATATATAAAATGTTTTATGACATTTTAACATCCATATGTTGCCTGATTATAACATGCTTGTAACTAGTTGTACATGGATTCAATGTTGATATTCTAGATGATAATTACCACTTATTTTCATTAATGGCGATCCATTAGTT
>Ga0209611_10002373_pt1 | contig 33058 bp, 26 predicted proteins | sample S1TSphgellanicum_3_FD_187693 | JGI IMG/M metagenome (GOLD analysis project Ga0209611, IMG submission 187693) | Host-associated microbial communities from peat moss isolated from Minnesota, USA - S1T2_Fc - Sphagnum magellanicum MG (SPAdes) (version 2) | ecosystem: Host-associated > Plants > Peat... | reverse complement strand
AAGTCCTTTTATTACTCATAAAAGAGTAACCAAATAGTTTTTAAAACATTTTTTGGCGAGCGTGCCGACGCTTGTAGCCACATTCTGTCTCCTGCCTAGTATTTTAATGCAATGCATCTGTGCAAAAAAGTATTGCCAATTAAGTCCAAATCTGTCTGGGGATGCTCGCCAGTGTGGCTGCATTCCAAAATTAAGAACAAAAAAAGACTTGTTCAGATGGTTTAAATACATATAGCCGGTTTGGGTGTCCTCCTCCTATTCAAGCACTTTTTGATACAATTTATGGACAAGGGGACCATTGGACAGAACTGCAAAGCACTTTCAATTCAAAAGTTCTATTTGAAAAACCTTTGTTGACTTGTATATTATTTGTAAATGGGTCACTCCCATTGGTGGCGACCATGGTTTGTGTACTACACACATTATGCCAAAGTGGGTCCTATAATCTATGGCCTAAATGTGCATGCACCTCAGAAGCATATATGAGACAAAGGTACATAAAAAAGAAGTCAAAATAGGACTAGAATTGCATAAAACAGTGCTACCTTACTTTCATACCTTACAGCCCTTCGTACAAAGAAGGGTCAAGATACCTTTTGTAATAAGATCCCAGTATCAATTCCCTATTTTCCTCAACTTCTCAGATTGATTGGGTACATACGACAATTGTACTTCCAGTTCTTGAGCAAAGGAGCTTGCATTCATGCTTACTAGTGTGGCCTGTGCTGTTGGCCCAAGTGTTACCATGTCCTCAACTGATATTTCCTTCCAAAACCTGGTTTTTGGGAATTTATTTGAATTTTCAGCAGCAGCAATCACTTAAAAATCAATAATTCCCACATTCTGAATCCAAATCTTACCAAATAAATTCCATTGAATCCTGCTCATCAAGATCTTTCTAACAACACCAAAGGCACATTCCAATTCCTCCGAAATTTTCAGCTACAATTTAATTTGATTTTCAGTGAAGAAATCATTCAATATTCAAGAACTTTTGCACCGCAAGTTCAAACGTCATGGAAACAAGCCCATGCACCCCTCCTCATGGAGAGCTTTCCAAAGACACCAAGAAACCATCTGAAGCATCCTGGTTCGGTGGATCTCATAGCTACAAAACAAAACAAACTACCTTCCTTCATAGATAGATTATATGATATTGGAGTCTGCACATGGCCCTCCAAATGCACCACTTTCTGTCCAACACTCCACAGTCTTTGCTTAGGAAAAGCAGGATTGCCCCATCTTGATCTTTCACATAGGCGTTTGAGGACAATCATGTGGTCCTCCGAGTGCCTTGACAATCACCCAAAAGAAACTAAGAAACCTATTATGAGTGGCCATACTTGGAGTGATCCTTTGCCTTAAGAGACCTAATTGTGGAATAGCTAATACTTTTTACCGTAATATAGCTTTGTAAGTTATGGCAAAGTTATTTTCTTAGAGTGTTAGAGCAAGGCACCTTGGAGCACCTCCACTTAGTAGTGGGAGGCAGTAATTGCCACACTAGAACGAAATCCTAGATATAAATGGTTGTAGAGTGTCAAATTGCACACGCAAGGTAGGTGTGCTCAGAGCATCTCCAGAGGTGCTTGCTATATGATCCTTCAAAGTAAATTGGATGAAGAAAAGTCAAAATATGGCGGTTTGGCTCAGAAAAATGGTTTTGACTCAGCAAAATTGCAGAATTAGCAGTGCCTGGTAAAAGGCACAGCAAGATTGTGCACCTGCAGAAAAGAGTGTAATAAATATGATTTAACTGGTGCTCAGTGTTTCTGATTGGCCCATCATACTGATTGGTCCCGGTGGTTTTCTACTAGTAGTCCCCCACCTATTTTCTGTCCAAGTTTCAGTTTTATGGGTGCGATTGAAAAAAGTAAATGAACATGAAAAATATATTTGCATGGTCACATACTGAGCACTGGATATGCTCTCAGTATAAAATAATGAATCTGCTCTACAAAACCTTCGGGCCCTTAAACATAGGAAACAAGTCAATATAATTATGTTAATTCCTGCCTCCACTGCCTAACTATTTTCAGTTGGGAGAGAAAACTAAGGCTCACTTTACACTAGGAGTCAGGGCCAATGTTCAAACCAAATCCAGCATTCCTATTGGTGCAAAAGTTGAAATCAGCCCCAAGGGCTTTACACTAGGAGTCAAGGGCCGAAATAGAAAAAAACTTTTCAATCTACCCCAAGTACAAATAAATGCTGAACTTTATGGCGTTGTATTGGCCCCAAGGCAGAAAAAAAAGATACCATCAAAATTGGGAAGGCAATTTGCAACCCTTGGGGCGGATGTCCCAGCATTTATTAATATCCTGACACCAATGTTCTAGCATTTATTAGTAACTTGGGGCCAATTTGCAACCAAAATATGCTCAAAGTTGGTCCCAAGTTTTTTTTGGCTCTGACTCCTAGTGGAAAGCGGGCCTAAATTCTAAGAAAGTTACACCTTCAATTCAAAAAACCTGTTGCTCTGACTAACTAAGCTTTGCTCATAATTATGTCATCCTATTTACTGAGCTACATGTTATTTTGTAAAGTTGTTTTATTGTGGGGTTGCTAGCAACACTTCATTTCTTAGAGCATCTCAACCGGTGCTCAGTATGTGACTCTGGATAATAAAATTAATGTCTATGTTTAGCTGTTTTTTTTTTTAGCAACCCCACCAATAAAACTATAACTGGAACTGCATATGTGTGGGGACTACTACTAGCAAACCACCTGGACCAATCATTATGATCGACCAATGAGAAATACTGAGCTGCAGTTAGGTCCAATTTATTACACTCTTTTTTGGAGATGCACGACTGTGTTGCGCCATTCACCAGCCACGGCAAACTGCACGAATTTGGTGTAGAAAAACCCATTTTCTGAGCTAAACTGGCACATGTTGACTGTTTCGCAATAAATTTTACTGTCTGGAGTCACATACTGATCACCGTTGGAGATGCTCCTAGTTGTTTACATGTAACTCTTGATATTTAATATAGGGGATGGTAGCACCTGGGCTGGTTTGGCAGCAAGATGCTTAATAATACTCATTATTTGTCATTTATTTTCAGCAGGGAAAATAACAATATTTTACAATCAAGAACTATATTAAATAATGAAGTTAGTGTGCTTGAAAGTTTTTTTTCAGATTCTTGGTATGGCAGCCCATTGATTTTTTGAGAGATGAATTTTCATCATTTTGCTAAAAAAAAGTCCTGAGCTGTATGGTGAAGGGAACTTTTTGAAATTTAAAAAAAAAATCCCCACATTATGAGGAAGAAGATTATGAAATTGTCAAGATTTTTGGAGGATTTGGCAAACTTTTTAATTTTTAATTTTTGAAATCTCCACATTTTTAGCTAATAGGTTCTAGTGGTTCATCAACATGTAATAGTACTCCTAGATTTTTCTATTTCTCTATTTGCGTTGTAGTCAGATTTGACTAAATCCTCTTGTGGCTGATCGCAACACTTTCAGAGCACCTCAAGAAATTTGGAGAAAAAAGAAACACTGTGGCAGCCTGCAGTTAGGTATTTTTCAGAGTTTTTGGCAAATTTAGAAATAATTAATTAGTGTCTAACCAGCCTATGTACTAAACATAAGCTATTTTAGAAGGCATTAAAAAAAAATTCCCATGATACTCAGTGGGCACTTGATTGGTACCTAATAAGTATTTTGGGAAAAAAAACCATTGTGTATGTTTTGAAGAATGAAATGCTTGCCTCTATGTGCATTCCATTTTTGAAAATGCCCATGAGTTTTTTAACACTTTACAAAGGTAATTTGCAAATACACTATGAAACAATGAATAAGTCTTCATGAAGAAGCAACAAACCTTTATACGTTGTAAGGCCTTGGGGGAGAGCGTTAGTGAAGCTAAGGTGACCTAAGGCTTTACCCACCATGTTAAAACCTCCAACAAGATTCATAATTATATTTGGCAGAATGCTTATGGAGAGTAAGAACTTGCAAGGCATTTTGTTTTCTGAAATGCCTCATGTGATTCTTTCCCTATGATACTTGGTGGGTATCAATGAGATTTATAAACAAGCAACTCATTGTGTCATGACTAAGCCCTATGGAAGTCGAATCGTGAACTCTTCCTTGTATGGTGAGTGCAAAGTTAAACCTAAAACTTTCAATAGTGGATTAAAAATTTTCATCTAGAACCATGATAAAAACTGCCCATCCATCTTACATGAGCAGATGAATGTCCACATGTCACCCACACAGTGGTTCAAGGTTGAGCCAAAATTTTATCCCAGAGTCCAGCACAGATGCGTAAGCTCTTCCGTATGGGCAGAGCCAATAAATAGAATAAAACTCCTTGATTTTTACACTGTGTAAAACCCATGGCCATGGGCATTACCAGAACTGGGCCACTTTGCCATGGGCCCTTATTCCAATAATGCTTGTGGCCTTGGGCCTTGCCCTAGACATTCATCATCACCTTGTGACTTCTGAATGTTTAGTTCATGATTTGTTTCATGCTTTACATCAAGTTAACACCCATGGGTGGGTGGGGCCACTCCCAAAATGTGGGGCTGCGCTGGGCTCCTCATTGCCTGGGCCCCTTGATTTCAGGAATGCTCACACATTGGGGCATTACAAGGCAGTTTTTGCTGGTTCATTCATTGGGTTGCTCCCCATGAAAGAAATGATTTTCACAGGCTTCAAAGTTCATACATGGGCCACAAGGTCAAAGACCATGAAGTTCACATGCAAATAAATCCATGAAGTAGCCTTCTGAGAAAGAGTTCCAGTGACAGAAAGTTTGAATAGGGGTTTTCTGAATCTCCGTGAATTTATTTCTGCCAAATTTCAATATGTTGTGAAATGCTATTGGAAAAATAGTTGGGGTTTCTAGTTTAAAAGGTGGGTTTTTAACTCAAAACCAAAGAATTCATGGCTTTGGTGAAATAAAGAAATTAGCATAAGTTTAATGCCTGAGGTGTTCCTAACATTACCAGCCCTTGAGGTGGGAGCCAAGGGCCGAGTTCCTGAAATAACTGGCCTGTGACTCCTATCTCGAGAAGGGCCTTATCCTATACTTTTACTCTCACAACAAAAAACACACAAACCCAAGCCTTAATGTGCAATCAAAGGATTGCTTAGTCTCTACGTTTGGATTCCTTATTTCTGGAGATCAACCCCTGGCCATCTCCCCTCTGGCCCACCCCCGCCTCGCCCCCAAACACAGGCCAACCCAAAAACAGATCATAATAGAACAAGGGGTGTGTCACACTATGGCCTTGCCATTTACATTAAAAAGTATCTTAAGGCAAAAGAAGAATTACGGAAACTCAAATATTTCACCATGCAAAAATAATGTAATCTTTAAAAAATCCTCTAAAAGAAACCAAAATCCATCAAGATATTATAACTTTATAACTAATCTCAAGTTTCAACACAAGCCAAAACATCCTCTTTCAAAAATCCTCATATAAAAATAGACCTATTACCTAGGGGCCAAAATCCATTAAGCTACTATACTCTATAATGAATCCAAACACAATATCCTTGCCTTCCAACAAACATTTATTTCCTCATTCCAAAAATTTCTAAGTTCCTAATTCTTTCTATTGGCAATTCGGTAAATTTTATTTGGGGTAAGGAATCTGTCATACTTATGATGATGCCCCAAGCTACCACTTGAGAATTTAAAAAATACATACAATTGCCTCTTTCCTTCGATTTGGGGCAGCCATCCGGATTCGATCCGCGCACCAGAATTCTCGGAAACACGATTGGAACAACCGAGACGCCGATTATCGGAACAACCGAGACGGACGACGATCGGAACAACCGAGACGCCGACGATCGTGTGGACAAGATAGATTCTCGATCGTGGTAGAAATCTGGATTCAATTCGTGGTTCGCATGGCGATGCCGATTTGTTCTTTTCGGACACACTTTTGTCTTTGTTGCCTCTTTTGTCAATGCACGCATCCGCAATTCCGACGGAGAACAGAGCTTTAATCTAGTGCCAGTCATCTGTGTGATCGGGTTCTTCAGTTTGGGAAGAAAGAATTAAAGAAAGCAAGAAAGCAAGTGCGCGCGACTGGCGATCAAAGAGCTCGGGGGAGGTTTCTACACTCAAAGAAAATGTCGGCTCTCGTGGCAACCATTGAGATGCTTTTTACTCCGTTGTGGAGGTTTGAGCAATTTCGATATCTCTGTTGCAACTTTGCGGCGCATTCCCACCAGCAGCCCGACGTTGTGCAGGTAAGATCTGTACAGTCTCCGATTCAGCTTCTGATTCCACATATGCTTGTCTAACCTGCCGTCCAAATTCGTCCTTCGTGTTACATTTGGCCTTTAGAGTCTTCCATGCGGGCGATGGCTCTTCGCTCTGCTGATGGTAGATCTTTTTGCGGATATGGTCATGGATTGTGCACTCTTGGTTGTTTCTGCGAGTGCGAGCGATTTAAGTCTATTACTTCGTGTTTCTGACTGTGCATCAGCATATGGCCGTGTGGCATTAGCTTTCAGACCCGAGAATGTGGACACTATTGTACTGAATTGTTTGTGACCTTCGCCAAATCACACTTGCCCAAAATGCTTCGACTTGTGTCTTCCTTAACATGCTGCGTCAGTATTCTATGTTACAGTACAGAAATTTTCGAACAGGATGGAAGCATCGATCTTGTGTGCACGGAATGGCAGGATGCTAGACATGACCGAGTGAATGGAGATCACGTTAGTGATATGAAACTGGTGTGTTGTTGCTAATATCTGGTATCAGGGACACGCAAACTGCCTGGACACTGACACACATAATGACTGTGACCTTGGAGATGATCTGCCGCAATCGGAGCGTCTAGCTCGTGGTGTGAAGAACTACGGGTCGGCAATCTCTTCTAGTGTTTACCTTTGCTCATCTGATTTTTGTAGTCACGATTTTATATTCTCCATATTAGCTTGAGTGGCTTTGGTGCATCTGAATCTACTCGAAGCGATAGCAGGGATCTTTATGATGACTCTGGTGTTAACTGTCCGAAATGTCCCAACTGTGGAATTCTGAAATTCTGACAGTAATTCGCATCATCTCTCTCTCTCTCTCTCTCTCTACTGCAGGTGTTCACACTACAGAAGGAGATGTCGTATCCTAGCCCCCTGCTGCAATGAAGTCTTTGACTGTCGACATTGCCACAATGACATTAAGGTTTGCATATACAGTTGGATGTATTTAGATTCATTTGTTCAATTGTATCTGAGCAATGCTGAATTGCATTCAGCACTTTGGAGAGAAGCCATAGCTTGAGGTCTGTGGAGATGTAGAGCCTAGTTTCAGATCTGTATTGACTTGTAATTTGTTAGTATCCTGAGTATTTTTTTGGGTTCATTGTGTGCAGAATGTAAATGAGGCTCTTCCACTGAAGTGCCATGAAATTTCCAGACACCTTGTTGAGCGGGTATGCTGACTTGAGTTTAATATGAAAACCTGCTGCATCTTGAGCTCATGCCAATGCAGTTGTGCTTTGTAGCTTGCCTGAGAACTGAAGTTGATGTATCGTTTGTCTCACAGAAATCTATGGTCTACTCTTGTGTCCACAGCTCAGGTTAACTGATGCTGCTTTGAAGACCTTTTGTATTGCTGACACTTCACTCATAAGCATGAACATCGTCTTAAAACCCTGCTCATATGGTGCAGGTCATATGCTCTCTTTGCAGTCATGAGCAAGATGTGCAGCAGGTTTGCGAAAATTGTGGTGTATGCATGGGTGAATACTTCTGTTCAATCTGCAAATTCTTTGATGATGAGGTTGACAATCTTCTCTTTGCAAAATTTTATTGTTGATGGCAAATACTTCTGTTCAGTCTACAAATTCTTTCATGTTGAGGTCAACATCTTCTCTTTGCAAAACTTTATTCTTGATATATATAATCATGGCAAATACTTCTGTTCTATCTGCAAATTCTTTGATGGTGAGGTTGACATCTTCTCTTTGCAAAACTTTATTGTTGATATGTAGCCATGGCAAAGTCTTTCTGTGAGAAGTTCCAACCATTAAGTGGTGTCTGTTCACTAAGTCACTTCTTTTGTGATTACTTTGTTTGTGACATGATATTCTCCTACTGAGATTAATGAGGACAGGAAAGCCCTGTTTACAGAATTTTGTGTTGTAACATGCTCTGTGCTCATCTCATGTCTTTTGGCAGACGAAGAAGCAGCAGTACCATTGTCATTCCTGTGGAATTTGCAGAGGTGGAGGACGTGATAATTTCTTCCATTGTGACCGTTGTGGTATATGCTTTTCACAACTCATTCTGGATGCAATCTGTGATATTCTGTACTAGTACTCTTGTCCTGTTATTTGCAGAATCTTAAAGAATTATAATGGATGATGGAGAAATTGCAACTGATAGCAAATTTTGTGGTACATCTGCCTATCACAAACTAGCCATTGCAACAGGAATATGTGATTGGTTTCAAAGTGGCTTTCTATCTCCCTCAAGATGTTGATGCATGCATTGCAGGCTGCTGCTACTCAAATTCCCTGCAAAATGGACACCCTTGTGTTGAGAAGTCTATGCACCAGAACTGCCCTGTGTGCTTTGAGGTACTGCTACTGTTCATCTCCTGCCTTAGAAAATTTTCATTTGTTGTGTCATCCAATATCTCAGAACCAAAACAGCACCTCTGGATGATGGCAGACTTCCATGCCTGACACACCCTCTAGTAACTTTGTTCATAATGGTCTTCAATGTCAATTTTTTGTGAATGATTTTGAGAGCAATTAGGGGATCTTAATTGGTGAATCTTGAATAGATTGCTTAGTTGCACACTTATTCACTGTGCAGTACCTTTTTGATTCGGTGAAAGAGGTCACAGTCTTGAGATGTGGCCATACAATACACCGGGATTGTGCACGCGAAATGCACACCCATGCTCAGTGAGTCCACAACTTTAGATAGCTTTCCTATGTTTTCCCTTCACACATGGACTTCAGATTTGAAGGAGACACACTATATGCATGTGAGGCATCTCAGAAATAGGTGATCAAACCTCAATATTTAAAGGTCCTGCAGCATATCATGCTTCTTTGTTTGCAATAATTGTGTACCCATGGAAATCTGTAGTGTGTCTCTGACAAAGATATCCTCATGTGTACAATGCGGTTGTAGATACTGCTGCCCGATATGCTCCAAGTCTGTCTGTGACATGTCCAGTGTTTGGGAGCAGCTTGACCGAGAGATAGCATCAACTCAGATGCCTGAGTCCCACAATAACAAGCGGGTATGCATTTCAATAGCTCTCAGTATAAATCTACTTTTTATGTAGGCATGCATAACTCATCCATCTGTGTCTGCTCCTTTCATTTGGTGTGGACACTTTTGGTGTGAATGAGAAGAAACTGTAGTTTGGTCTTCAGTGAGGAATTGCAACTCCAATGGTTGTTTCAAGGAGAATGTGACCCGTCTCCATGCAAATTTAACTCTTGCTTGATATCTGCCAGGTATGGATATTGTGCAATGACTGTGGTGCTACAAATGAAGTTATGTACCATATAGTGGCACACAAGTGCACAAGTTGCAGCTCTTACAATACCCGTGTCACCAGGGGTGCACTGAACTCAACTAGTTCAACAAGCTCATCATCTTAATGATGATTCTTTCCCTAAGAAATCAATCTCAATCTTCCCTAGAAGCCAGTTCACCAAGAGGAGAAATTTTTGTGCTTGCAACCCTCCCCATCACACTTCAAAAGAACATTGAGAAGTCAATGAGGAAGAGGTGGACACAATTTACCTTCAGATATGTCTGCTTGTTCTGACCACTATTATGCAGGTGTTATAGATAAAAAGCTCAAGATGCAGTGTCTTGCATTTTAGTTGAAGACTTGAAGTTAGATGGGTCAGAAGGAAACTCATTAATCTTTTTCAACTTTGGGATGTATCAATTCCCCTTTTTTCTTATGGATTTAGGGACTGTGTTCACAAGATGTGTGTCACAGGTACCCTGACATCCTTCACTCATGACCTCTTATTTCTTTTGATGATTGTTTTCTCTAATGATAGAGCATGGTGACTGATTTCAGTGTTATATGAATAGGCTGCATAAATTCTAGTCTCCTTCATATGGGTTTTCTCTCTTTCGTGTATGTTTATCATGAACGTGTGGAGCCTGAAATCACATAGAGCAACCTTGTGCACTCAGCCTGCTGCACTATTGAATGATTGTTGTTCTGAAGAGACACAGCAGATGCAAAAGAATGCAGGTGTAACAAGGACTGCAAGCTGGAGAAGGGAACTCAAGTTGGATATCAATCCTGTCAGCTGGTCACAATGAAATGGTTCTCACAGGACCCAGTGAGGATTTGTCTCAAGAAGGGCAGACCTCAATTTCTGAGCTGCAGAAGAAGATGGCAAGAGAGGGGTATCTCCATGAAAGGTCAGAAAATAGTGACCATGAATTAGATTTTCTTTTGAGAGCTTTGTAAGACTGTCGTTGTGGCACAAGACTCTGTGGGATTGTTGTGCCTGAGAGGCTCCTGTTTTGTATGGCCAGTAATAATGCAAGCACACCAAGAGGGCATTAGAACCTCCATGAGCCTGCAATCACAACTGTAGCAGAGTTCCCTGCTCAGTACAATTTTTCTGCTCTATTGACCTACAGTTTTGCTGAGACAATCTCTGCATAGAAGAACAGCTGTTGTATCAATGAGCGCCTTGCAAACTATTTCTGGAAATTTCTGACATGGAATGCAATTTTAAAATCAGCCAGTGAAAGAATCTTGTTGCCCTGGGTATTGCAGATAATTTGGCGAAGACATTTTGCAAGAGATGGGACAAGATCACAGTTTTATAGGTATGGGTCCTAAACCATGTCCTTATACCAAAGGTGTCTGGTGTTGTCCATGGAATCAATTGGAAAATGACATGAATCTAAAGCCCATGCTGGTCCCTTTCTTGTGTCTGGAGTGACCACAGTGAACCAGCTGCCAAATTCTGTGGGTTTGCAAATGTCTTGACCTTTGATGCTAAAAATCAGTGTATAAAAGATTGCTGCCTAAACTTCCTATTTATTACCTTTCACTTTTTAGGTCCTTTTTCCACCCAATCCCAAACCTTAATCAATTGATCCCATTGTTAGATATGATTTTTGTGACTCCTTTTTAAGTTGTGAGGATCTTCATCATTTATATTCTCAAACCATCACAAAGGCTTCTTCAAAGGAACATGAATACTTTTATGCATATTGTCTTCCATTATTAAAGTTCAAAAGTAATAATATTTAAATATTTTTTTCTTTTTGGATATTAAAGCTTAGAATTCTTTTCTTTTCTCCCTTTTTTTGTCATCATATATCTTTTTCTTTAATTTTTTTTTTCCCCCTTCACTTTGTGGTATTTTCACCAAAAATAATAAAGAGAAACAAGAAAGCAAAGGTAATGGCTTTCAATTTTTTACACCTAAGGGCATCACAAGGCTAAGATGTTGGACCACCACCAAAGAAAAAGGTGGGTCAAATTAACACATGTGAGGTGATGTGATAATTGATTAATCACACATTAAAGCATTCCATTTGATTTGTTGGGGGGGGGCGGGGGGGGTGGTGTTGGCAAAGAGGGTTGTGTGTATGCACATTCATGCTTAAGTGAAATGGGTTGATTTTTTTTGCACATGAGGGTTGTATAGATCATGCATTCACACTCAAAGTCAATTTTTTAATACATGAAATGGATAGGTTTACCCCCATACATTTACATGAAAGGGGTTTAATTTGTTACATGTTAAATGCAAAGGACGGTTGCATTACACATGTGTGCTGGTTATTATTTTAACAAAATGTGATTTCCATGTTTTGTAACCATACTACCTAAAATTGATTTTTTTTCAATGTAAAATAATTTCCAAAATGATGAATTTTTATAAACGAAAATTATCATCTCACCTTATTATATTTTGCAAGAGTATTTAGAATAATCAATTTCACTAAGTTACTATAAGAAATTCAAAATTTAAAGGAGTCGTTTTATAATTACACTTTATTGTTGAAATCTTGAAACATTCAATTTTTGGGCCTATCAAACCTTTTTGTTGAAATATTAATATTTTGAAAAACTTTATTAATTACTAATCATAAGTGTATGATATATTAAATGAATATATGTTAAAATGTGTGCGAGAAGTTTGGGGTGCGTTATTTGTAAACACTTTCACAATAGTTTCAAAATTAAAATTACACATGATATCCAATGTGAATTGAATGAATTGGTTTCAAAGGGGTGATTAATGTGATTGTGTGGGTTATATTCATTTATTCATATTGAAGTAAACCATTGAAACTTTACAAAGAATATTATAAAAAAGATGCAATTATTAATTTTTTAATTTTTTCGTCTTAATAGTGAAAATATAATAATAATAAAAGGTGGATTCATTGGGGGTGAGAAATGTGGTGATGTGTGTTAACATGTTCATTAATTTATGATGAATTAACTATTGAAGTTATAAGGAATATTATGGAAAACATGGAATCTTTTCTTATATTAACGTTACATACATATATATATATAACTTTGAATGCATTATATATTTTAACAACCACCTTTGTTGTAACCATTACTTAAATTTGTAAGTTTTATGATTTCAAAATGAATGCATTGTCAAGATCTTGTAAAAAAATTGCATGGAGATTTTTACTATGTATTATATTCTTAGAATACAAACTAAGAAATAACAATGACAAAAATATGAGATGCAAAACAACAATGTGTTTATAATAGATCTTTTCATTCTTTAACAAAATCCTAAAAGTTCTTGAAATTTTTATTTATGACATATTTATGGAAATGTTTTTAAATACAACTTTCACATAATAATACAATGCAAATTTTTTTGGGGACACAAAATTTTATTTTATTTTTTGTAACTTGCAAATCAAATAAAACAAACCTCAAATAGTTTCCCTAGTCCCCTTGTTCCCATAGTCTTCTAGTGTCACAAGGTGGAAAAAAACTCCAAAAAAACCGTCTTAAATGACCACTATAGTGCACTAGTTATCCCCACAAAAGGGATCTATTATATAACCCCATCTAATTTGGTGGTCGTTTAAATCTTTTTTTCACAAATTAACTTAACATTCCCTTTTCACATTAATTCCATTCACTACTCCAACCAAGATGCAAAAAATAACCACATCAAAGAGTGCTTATATTGTGTTTACATTTTTTTCAAAAATAACTTTACATTCTTTTGGAAAATGACAAGGTATAGGTCAAGAAACATGATAGGAATGCAAATGAACGTAGGTAGGACTTAAGAGGTGTAAGTTGTAAATTTTGTATAAAATTAAGAAGTTGTTAATTTTATACTAATGATGCATAGGCAAGAGCACAAAAGGGAAGGAAGAAAAGGAATAAGGGAGAAAAAACAAAGAATAAAGAAGAGGAAAAGTTTTTAAAGGAGAGGACCTTCTTGTGTTTGTGGTTGGGTGGAAAATCATGTTGATGTAAAATCATTTTTGGAAAAAATGTAAGGCAATGTAAATGCTCTTTGATATAGATGTTTTTGCATCTTAGTTGAATAAGTGAACATAGACAATGAAAAAAAGGAGTGTTAAGTTAGTTCATTAGAAAAATATATAAATGGCCATCAAAATGGACTAGGTTGTATAAATGGCCTTTATGTGGGTATAACCAGTCCACTTAAATGGTCATTTAGGGGGTCTTTTTGGGATTGTTTTTCCTTTTTATGACACTAGAAGATTATGGGAACTAGGTGACTAGAGAAACAATTTGAAGTGTATATTATTTGGTATCAAAGCAAGGTTCCAACCTAGAAGCAATAGGGTATGAACGCTATGAATGAGGACTCTACACATAGGTGGTGTGAAACAACACTTCAAGCTATGCATATGCCAAATAATCGATAAAAAGGTGCCCATCAAATTATTGAGGTTTTGATATTGTTCTCAAGGACCCCAAGGGTAACATTTGTGATTTTAAAACTTGAGGATTTGGTGAAAGTGCTTATTATTGGGAGTAATTGGTGGTGCCAAACATTGACATCACGGTTGTTGACATCTAGTGGTCATGGCAAAAGTGCAAAATGAAAATTGAAACAACACAAAGGAGTTCCAAAAAATGATGCACCTTTCGAAATTTCATGGTCGTCATAATATCCTTACATCCAAAGTATCATCATTCCTTGGGACTCTAGAGGAGTTTTTTAATGAAGATTATGCAAATGCTAACAACATTTGTGTTACATTTCTCCAAATGCAAGGGAAAACCAAATAATAGTGGATTCAAATGAAGGAAAGGCTCGAAGGAATAACTATTTGGGCAAAGTTCCAATGGGTTTTCATGGAGTTATACTTACCATAGGACTATGTTCATTAAATGAAATTAGGTTTATAGGTCTAACCCAAAGTCATATGATTGTCTTGAAATATAAGTTAAAATTTGATGAGCATACCTCCTATTTTTTGACATTAAAAAAATTAGACCAAATTAATTTCTTCATGAATGAATTGGACAAGTCCATTAAATTCATCATCCAAAGTCATGAATTAACAATGAAAACCAAAGTCTATCGAAAGGTTATCACTTGGAGGGTCAGCATAAGGCCTGCGAATAAGGTATGGCTTTAGTGGGAATTTCAAGAATTGGTGAAGGGGGTCATTCCAATCAATTAGTTTTGGAAGGGGCAAGATGAAGCAAGATTGGAAAAGGCCAGATGGGGTTAAAAGATTTTCTAAGCCCTAATTTTAACCTACTATTTCATTGACCTTTTTGAAACACTTTTTTGAAAAGGAACATAATGAACATAAGAAGAATGACCTATGTTTCAACTGCCACCAAAAAGGGCACCAATCCCTTGATTGCCCCAAGAATTTCCATACTTGAGGTCAACGACAAGTGTTGTTATCAAGAGGTGAAAATTAAAGTACAAAGGGTGGAAATGTTTAACCTAAATGGTGATTTCATGCGTTAATTGAAATTTTCGGCTATCATGGTTAGTGGGGGTCAAATATAGTGTAATTGGAATGTAGTCAGTTTGGTTGGTCATATTCGTAATGAATTAACCATGATCCTAATTGATTAGGGAACTTTCATAATTTTCTATTACATGAAATGGTTGTCAAGTTTAATTTATGACAAATGAAGGCTAAGGTTAATACCATCCTACTCCCTAATCATGGTATTAAGATCACCAATATTAAAGTGCTAATCCAAACCCTAATGGTGATGGAAAGAGTCAAAACAATAGTGGATTTTGAAAGTTGGGATGGGGTGCCTTATGATGTGATTATTGGTATGGAGTGGTTGATGCAAATGGACGTTAAGGTCAATTGTTACAATTGTTTATGATTGAAACCTTCCTTGATGATTAATCCTTATATTTGACGAATATGAAAACACTTTCTAATTCTCCATTACTTTCAAGTATTTAAGTAAAAAAAGACTTAAGGACAAAGGATCAATGTTATTAAATAAACTTGTGCATGAAAACCTCAAGTGTGAATCATGAAATCAACACAATATTCATCAAGTCAAGAGCAATACTAAAAAATTTCAAATTTTTTTTGATATATTTCTTTAAAACTTGCTTGGATTACCCTTAAAAAAAGAAATTGACCACGTCATAGAATTAACCCCTAAGGGCTACCTTGGTTTCTTGCATCCCCTATTATTTGTTGGAAAATAATGAATTAAAAACCTAAATAAAATATTTCCTTGAAAAGGGGTATATTCAATCCAAGAAATGTCCATGGGGAACCTTTACATTGTTTAAAAAGAAAAAGGATGGCACACGAAAAATGTGTGTAAACTATCATTAGTTAAATAAGTTCATTATAAAAAAATAAATTTTTTAAACCCTATATTGATGATTTGTTTGATTACTTATGTGGAACACAAATATTCTTGAAAATCAATCTATGTCGATTTCACCAAATTTGGGTAAAACAAATGAATATTACAAAATAACCTTTCAAACCTAATTTGGGCACTGCAAATTTCTAGTCATGCCACTTGGCTTGACAAATGCCACAACTATGATATGTGTTCGATGAACACGTTGTTTAAAAAATACCTTGGAAAATTTGTCTTGGTATTTATGGACGACATATTGGTATATTCCAAATCATCAATGGAACATGAAGAATGATGCATCCTTAAATTCCTTAATAAATTCAACTATGAATCCAAGGTGAAAACATCAGAAAGATGAAGAGTTGGGGTACGTTCCATGGTTCGCAGCACTTCGAGGGTAGAAGGGCGTGTTGGAACTCCAAGATGGGGATTAAAATGAGTTATAAGCAGGTCAATTACTCACATGGACTTGCACAAATCACACAACAAGTTGGTTAGTGCATAATTGGAGCACTTTTGGTGCATGGACGAACCATGGGCAAACACGGACTCACAAGTGACGCGCTCCCAAGCTCCCTCATAGATTCAAATGTGAATTTGCAGTGAAAACAACGGAAGAGTAAGGAGTTGGGGCACACTCCTTGGCTCGCAACACTTTGGGGGTAAAAGGGCATGTTGGAGCTCCAAGATGGGACTAGGAATAATGACAAGCACTTAATCACTCACACGAACTTACACAAAACCAAACAACAAGTTGGTTAGTGCATAGTTGGGGCACTTTTGGTGCTAAAATGAGCCACGAGCAAACTCAAACTCACAAGACTCACCATGGTCCGGACTTGGGGGAAGCCACCACCTTCCCCTTTATAGTATATTTTGTGCCTCTCCATGAGGCCCACATCCAAATGGCATTTTGTTTCGGGACTCCCACGATTTTGGGGTCCCATAACTTTGTGTGCAGACCTCATATTGAAATGAAGTCTAAAGCAAAGTTGTAGCCCTCGTCAAGAGCTTTCCAACGGCATGTCGCACGCCACCTGCATGCAAGGAAATTGGGTTGATTCCTGACTTTTAGTGATTGAGAGTCAAACTGCCAATTTGACTCCCGGCCTTTTTTTTGGCCATAACTTGTGTTTCAAATGTCCAAATGGGTCATGCAAGCCCATTTTAAACATCTAAGTTTCAATATTTTTCTGATGATATAAAGAACTTTCAATCCAAGGGGTTTTGACCCTTGCATTCGCCCTTTAAAGATTTGGGAGCCCATTGGGACTCCAACTCCTAAAATGAGAGTTCACTTAGGAGTGTGAGGGTTTATTCCCTCACACTCATTTGCACTCCCAGGAGCATGAGATGTGACCCCCGAGATTCCCTCTTGGCCTGTAACATTGCAAGCCCTTACCTTGGTTGCAAGCCCAAGGCTAAGGTTATGACAACAAAACTCACCATGGCCCAGACTTGGGGGAAGCCACCAGCCTCCCCCTTATAATATTCTTTGTGTTTAGCCACAGGGCTAGCACCCAAATGTCAATTTGTCCCAAGACTTCCAAGTTGTGAATCCCAAAATTGGGACTCCAATGATTTTGGAGGCCCATAACTTTGTGTGAAAATCGTTGCTTGAGGTGAGGTCTAAAGCAAAGTTGTAGCCCTCATCGAGAGCTCATCAAGAGCTTTTCAACGGTATGTGACACGCACCCTGCAAGTAAGGAAATTAGGGCGATTCCCAACTTTTAATGGTCGGGAGTCAAATTGGCAATTTAATTCTCGACCCATGTTTTGGCCATAACTTATGTTTTAAGTATCCAAATGGATCATGCGAGCTCATCTTAAACATCTAAGTTTCAAAAGCTTTTCAATGGTATAAAAAAAATCTTGAATTCAATGAATTTTGACCCTTGCAATCGCCCTTTGAAGATTCGGAAATTCGTCACGACTCCAACTCCCAAAATGGGAACCCATTTAGGTGTGTGTGAATTCATTCCCTCACACCCTCCTACACTTTCAGGAACATGAAATGTAACTCTCAAGCTTCATTTTTGGCCCACACCTTTGCAAGCCCTTGATTTGGTCGCAACAAATTTCTAGTCATGCCATTTGGTTTGACTAATGTCCCAAGTATGATATGTGTTTGATGAACATGTTATTAAAAAAATACCTTAGAAAATTTGTCTTGGTATTTATGGACGACATATTGGTACATTCCAAATCATTAGTGGAACATGAAAAACACCTATAACAAATGTTACAAATATTAAGAGAAAATAAGTCATATGCGAGGTGGAGTAAATGTGAGTTTTTTTCATCCCAAATGGAATATTTGGAATTTATTGTATGTTAGGATGACTTGTTAATTGACCCTAAATAGATATAAATCCATGGTCAATTTGCCCACCCCAAGACTTGAAGGGATATTTGAAACCTTGGAGGTTTTCATAGAAGGTTTATTAAATCATTATCTAAAGTTTCAGCCCCGTTAATTGAATAATTAAAAAAGAATGTTGAAATTAAATGGATTCCAATGTGTGGAGATAATTTTAATATATTTAAAAAGGCCTTCACATAGGCACCTATTTTGAAATTAATGGATTATATGAAAGATGAGTTAATCTTATGTATAAACTTAAGTGAAGAGGATGTTGGGGTTATTTTAATACAAGTAGACCATGTTGTGGCCTATGAATTAAAAAAACAAAAATTTGATGAACATAATTATCTAACAACTATTGAAAATTATTCATGTTTAAAGTTTAAAGGCATATATTTTGGGAAGGCATTTTAAGATTGAAACAAACCATGCCAACCTAACATTCCTAACTACACAACCAACATTGAATCATAGGCAATGTTGGTGCAGAATTATTCCAAGAATTTTTTTTTAACATAAAATGTGTCAAAAGAAAGGAAAATGTAGTTGTGGATGCTTTATTTAAAAGCAAATGGACTAATGCCATTTCCATCATTATCAATGGCCTCATAGAAAAAATAAAGGGAAAATATGTTACTAATTTTTCTTTTAATGCACCTTTTTAAGCCCTAACCCAAAGGGAAAAATCCTTATGAAAGTTGGGCAAGTATTTAACTTATGTGTTAAAGGATGGGTTATTATACTATGATGGCCACCTATGTATCCTTGAGAACACAAATTAGAATTTGACAATTTTATACAACTACCACAATATCCCTATTGTAAGTTATTTGGAATTTCAAAAAATTTATATCACAATTTTGAATTTTTTTTGGCCCAAAATGAAAAGGGATATTCGTGAGTATGTGGAAATGTGTTTGATCCATGTTAAATATCAAAGATTGAACAAACAAAAAATTCATGGGTTGTTTTAGCCATTAGTTATACCAATCACAAAATCACAATCCACAAATATGGATTTTATTGTGGGCCTACCTAAGACAAGGAATGATCATAATGCCATATTTGTGATAGTAGATCACTTGTTAAAACAAGCCCATTTTTTTTTCACAAAAATGACAACTATAGTTAAAGAAATAACCCAATTGTTTATAAAAGAGTTATATAGACTTCATGGGTCCAAACGACATATAACAAGCCATGTGTTTACTTTGTAGTTAGGACTATTGTCCTTTTTAGGGTCCTTTCTCCCAAAAAACATGTTTTCTTGAAGAGGAATTTTTAAATGATTTTTTTAAAAACTTTTTATATACTGTATTTATAGTTGCCCCAATATTTCATATGTTTTTTTACAATCAAATTTGGAGAAATAATTTTTTTTGAAAATGCACAAATTTTGCCAGATTTTGTGTTTCATTTTGAAAAATTTTCATAATTTGAAATCATACCAAAACATGTTAACACTTTCAAGTTTAATTTTTTATTTTATAAATTACAAGTTTTCTTTAAACAACATATACATTGCATCACATTTACATGTCAAAAGGATTCATGAATGTTTTGTAAACCTTAATTTTTGATAAACACAAAAAATTTAAAATATGAAAACTTGAGTGATTTTTAGATGTGTCTAATAGTACCCTATTATTATTAAAAAACTAAGGATGAACTAAAATTGTATTACGAAAATTAAAAGACCCTTTATGAAAGTAATGTCATTGAATGAAACTGTTAAACATCCTTTATTCAAACTAAACTTTGATACTGGAATTTTTAAAAATTCATTTTAGATTTTTCAACATCCAAATTATTCAATAAACACAACTTTCCATGATTCACATGCCATTAAAGTGGCACCACATAGACAAATGTAACAAAAATTGCAGAAAAGTTAACATTTTCACATCAATTTTGGCTCATTTGAACTCATCCACATCCTCATGGGCTACCTAAAGAAATTTGTATATATTAGGGATTCAAAAATATATTTTTTCAATGATGCCACTTGAAAAAAGGAGGAATAACTCCTTAAGAATTTTCCCAAGTTTAAAGGTATTGAGAACAATACCCAATTCTTTGAATGGTGGGCAAAACAATCTTCTAGTGTAAGTTGTAAATTTTGTATAGAATACAAAAGTTGCTAATTTTATACTAATGATGCACAAGAAGGAGGTAAGAAGAGGAACAAGGGAGAGAAGATAGGTTAGAGAGGAGGAAAAAACTTGTAAAACAAAAATCTTTATGCTCGTGGTTGAGCGAAAAACTATTTTGATGTAAAGTTATTTCGGAAAGAATGTAAGCATGATGTAAGCATTCTTTGATGTGATTGTTTTTGCATCTTGATTGAAGCAATGATTAGAGACAATGAAAAAAGGGAGTGTTAAGTTAGTTGGTTAAAAAAAGATATATATGACCACCGAAGTGAATTAGGTTCTATAAATAACCTTTGTGTAGGGATAACCAATCCACTAAAGTGGTTATTTAGGAAGGTTTTTTTGGGAGTATTTTTCCTCATGACACTGGAAGACTATGGGAATCGAGTGATTGCAGAAACTATTTGAAATGTGTATTATTTACCCCTTTTCCTTTTTAACAACAAAATTTCATAAAATTGTAAAGTATAAAGTAGATATAAATGCATGATCCATTGCAAGAATCATTATTACTAACTAAAATAAATAAATATTCATTGATCCTAATAAAATTGTGTAATTTCCCCTTAGTGGGAATTATTAATATTAAATTAATTCAAGAATTTGGGGATATTTAACACCTCAATGTTCTTTTTATGAATTTTTGTTTATAGCCAAATGTTGATTATCCATAAAAAATTGTAAAAAACAGTGGCTATCATCTTTAGGGAATATTTAGTCAAATTTGGCTATAAACCAAATATGAAACATAAATCTTTAACATTCTTTTCTATGTTTTTTGCTAGACATTAAAAACCACTTCTAGAAATATGGTGATTTTTACTATTTGTTTTACCTCTCGCAATTGAAAACCTCCATAATCACTTAAAATTTCAAATTTTTGAATTCAAATTTCTCTTTTTGGTGAAAAGAAGCTGACATTCTAACTTTTAACAAAAAATTAAAAATTAAAAAAAATAAAATTCTAGAAAATAAAAAAGGGAGAAGTTAGCTAATAACTTGTTGATATTTAGTGATAAGACAATTAATTTGATTTGACTTATGGGTGATGTGTGTGAAATTGATGGAATGAAAACAGGCCCACATGTTGTGACTTTTGACCATTGCTATAGTTGCCACTCTTTTTTTTTGTTATGGTGGTGGGTAGGGGGGATAGGGAGGTGTTCATGATTTTAATAATATTATCTTGGAATGATCAATTATGTTGTGCCATGTCAACTTGATTACTGAACATTCATTTTTTATAAAAGCTTTGGGAAATTGGCAATAATGGTTCCTAATAAAAATAATGTACCCTTTTTTTTCCTAAAAAATTATCATTGAATTGAAAATGCGTACAATAATTTAAATAATTTTATTTAAAAATTTATTAAACAACAAACATGCCTTTTAAAAAAACTTGTGTTATTGGTTTGACCTTTTGGAATGCAAAGTTCTATTGTTTTAATGGTCCTATATATATATATATATATATATATATATATATAATGTAAAATGAGTATGGACTTATAAGAATTATTTATAAAATAATGTCCTATTAAGTAATTATATTGAATGAATTTCACACACACTCAATACACACAACACAAATGAATGAAACATGTTTTGGGTTTAAATCACCCATACATTTAAAGCTTGTTTGTTATTGAATCATATTCAAAAGTGAATGCATCACATGTGTTTAAAAACCTTGTTTTATAGGGTTCATTTAATAAATTCATAATGAACATTTTCAAAATTAAAAAAATACATAAAATATAGGATGGTTGTAACTTAGGATGGCTCATTTTCAATAGATACATTATTCCCTAAAAGTCCATATGATATTGTTAAAATGATAGTTTATTATAATATCATTGGTTAAATGAAAAATTACATATGATTAATGAACTGAAAAACTCATATAAAATTAATCATTTAAGTGATTTTATAACATACATGTTTTTAAAAAATTGAAATCCATAAAAAAATGATTATGATACGAACTTATGAAAATATGAACCATTACAAGCCACTTAAAAGTTCATAACTTTTTTTTGGTTAAGGTTTTTCAAACAATTTTTTTGCATCTATGTTTTTATTGTTTTAATATATCATATATTAAATGCTTATAAAATATCTCAAACAAAAACTGTACACAAAAATGCATGTATAAAATAACAAATGAAAAATCAATGAAGATTTTTTGATTTCAAATGTCCATTATTATATATTTGGTGCATATATGTTATATATATTTTAATATATGTGTTTTTTTTTCAAATTTACAATCTAAATACAATCACAAATTTGGCATATTGTTAATTTATAGAATGTTAGTAAAAACATGTGAATGCACAACATTCCATGAGAATTTGCATTATGACACAAAAAATGAATCACCTTGCTTTCCAATCACCCTATTATGCATCAAAAGTTTATTGCACATATGTTTTCCACCCATGGAGGAAAATAAAAGACAAGTTTTAGTTTGAGGAAGATGAACAAAACATTTCATTATGGATAATAAATATCATTTTTTACAATCGAAAGAATTTTTTTAAAATATTAAACTTTGAAGGTGAATTAATTGGGGGGAGTCAATAAAATACTTTGCAAAACAAAATAATAAAAGGATTCAATCATAATATAATGACCCATGGAAATGATAATAATACGGTTTGTGGATAGAAAAGTGGGTATGTAAAGGAAATAAATAATATTACCTATGGGCCCTACCTATGACATCCTTTAAATTCTTCCTTTTTTTTTCCCTTATTCTTTTGTACATTTCTTTAATATGTGGTGTGTTTATAAATAAAGTTTTGCAAGGTTTTCTCTCAAAAAGGTGACATTCAAGGGTGCACATTTGTTTCTATTTTGCAACTAGGGGTCCAAGGAGGTGCTTCTATTGAGGGCATGCGCAATGTTCCAAAATAATTGTTAATGGGTCAATCAGCATGGCACCTTTAAAATTTTAACAAATAAAAGTTGTGAGAGCATTATCTAATTAATATGAATCACACTATATCACTAACCCTGTGATTTTTGTCCCGGCCATTAACCTAGGCCTAAAATGGTGACCAATAGTGTTGGGAAGAGAAATGGGAAGCTCTACATGCGTTAAGGTGCCCTGATTTTTTTCCATTTGGGTTTTGGGTGGGGGGTGGAGAAGTGTTTTTTTTTTTTTTTCATTTTCCCTTGTTCTCAATGAGTTCTCATCACTTTCTCAAATTTGTTCCCCATGTTCGTGATATGTTCATCAACATGTTCCAAATATCACCTTTTTTTTATTTAATCCCATAAAGGCTTTGGCAAATGTTGTCTTCCTCTCACCCATATAGATGGGCCAAAGGGGGAGAAGCACTACCCATCTTTTACTTTGGGGATTGTTGCATGTGTACACTCTTAAAGTGTTTTTTTTTTCATTTCTCTCTCACTCCAAAGTGGAATGAAAATTTCATTTTCGAGGATTATTTGAAAAGTTTATTCCAAAAAAAATGAAACTTCATAGAGTCCCCAAAGTAAAGGTTATGCCTACATGTACAGAATTTCTCCCCTTTGGCCCAAGTACGTAGGTGAAAGGAGGACAACACTTGCCAAAGCATATGGGATAGAAGTGAGGTGCTATTGGGAACTCTTTGGGGGGAACATGTCAGGAACTTGAGAACTCTTTGCTTTCTTAGGATATTTCTTTCTTAGCCCTCATTGGTTGAACAAGATCACTTTTTCTCATTCTATCCTGAAATGGGCAAGGATAAACCCTAAACCCTAAAAGAGAACTGCATCGGTTGCAAGATCCGATGTTCTTGTTGTTGTTCTGCTTCTGCTCTAAAATCCTCCTTGTCCTCCTCCCTTTACTTTCTTTTCCTCAAGATGCTCCAAGTGTTTCCAGCAGCAAATGGCACTGAAATAGGCCAGCGAGGATCATACTCTCCACTTGGGCTCAGCCATGCTGCTGCTCTTCTTGTGATGAATTCTCAGATGACAAGAGTACTAATCTCGTAATACCCAAGTATTCTTCAGAGGTTTCAAAAGCCTTCCTTCATTCTTTTTGGTTTTAGGAATGTCTCAAGGGATCATCACCCCCATGATTCTCTCTTCTTCTTCTTCTAAGCTGCTAGTTCTTAGAAGAAGAAGATTGTGTGCAAAAAATGCACATGGGTGGTGTGGTGGAGAAAGATCTCCAACGAACTTGGGCAAAAAATCACAATTGGTGGGCTATAATACAGGGAAGAGCTTGTTGTGTACGGAAACCCACGTCCCAGTTTATGTGCAGGGAAGCCGCTGTAAGGAATCCCGTGTTCATGTCGACTACATGGGGAGAAGGTTTTCGAGGATGATGATGGGTGAGGAGGAAGGAAACCCTGTTGTGGGTTATGCACAGGGAAGAAGACGAAGTTGTTGTTCTTCTTCAAGGCGAAGAATTTGGGATAGAAACAGAAACAGGTGTTGGAGTGGGAGGTCTACAATGACACTCATAGGACCAGAATGTGGGCACTTGTTATTCTGCACATTGAGTGCATGTGCAGCATTAGCTCAGGTAAAAGAAAAGAAAAATTCTTCTCCCTTTAGGGTTTAGGGCTTTTAGGGTTTCAATCAGCGATTATATGGAATCCTGAGTACAAAACAGGACTGATCTATGTTGTTGGTCAAGGTGATGGGCGAGCAAGCAGTGCATGTTAGTTTGAAGAACACGAACAGCTCTGTTGCTATCTGGAGCTCATCAAATGCATCATAAGAGACAGAGAGAGAATTTGGTACTGGAAAAATGCAACAAGTTTGAAGAGAGATATCAAACAAAAGAATGTGACTTCCAAGTTTTTGATTCATTGCTGATGGTGGCAGGTGTTAGAGACCAGAACTGAATTTGGAGCCCGAGTGTCAGCTCCACTACTTGCCATGGGTACTGGGTTACTTCTCTCTGGATGCCGAATTGTTCCACCCACTGCACCTGTATATGACTTGGTATGCCTCTTCAAATGTCCCCTCCTTCCCAAATCGAAAGTCCCCTCCCCTGTGAAGAAAGATCAGCTTTATGTTTTGGGTCACATACTAGATCATGCCTGCCTGTATGTAGAAATAGTAGATCATGAACTCTTGGATGATTTGCCTTAATTCAATGGTCAGAGTACACAACCCAACTCTTTGACCTCACTAAACTTCCCAGATGTTTTGTACCCACTTCCAATTTATTTGGTAGTCCCTTCCAGCAGTCAATTTTTCCTCTAATAGATTTCTTGAAAGAAGCCACCAAGTTTTCTCTTCATCAAATTAAATTTGCAGAAACACAAGCTTGTCATTCGGTGGGTATACTTTCTGAGATCATTTGAGCAACAGATATCTTGTGATGACATCAGAACCCACAAAGGGAGATGGTGACCTAGCTACTGTGGAAAAAGGGTAGAAAAATGTGTTTTTCCAAGTAGGTTCAGATTGGGTGAAAGATGACTGACAAGGGAGAGTACAGGCAGGTTTTTGCTCTGGGGATGCCAATGGCAGTGTCCCTCTGTCTTCTTGAGACTGATGTCATGCAAGCATTCACAGATGCAGGTCCTCCCTATACGTTTCCCTTTTGTATGATGAAGTACCCATCTTGTGCAGTTCTATGTTTGTCTTACACTCTGTCACCTTCCATGAAGATCAATTTTCATTGCATTTAAGGTCTGGGTCCAACTCCACTCATCTGTCCAGATGTTGGGAACATCACTGTACAAATGTCAAGAGGATTTGAACATATGCAACATCAAGAATCTTGGGGCTGGTACATGAGCTTTGGAAGAGAATATATATGTGTTATGTGCAGGTTCAACATTGAAAGCCTTTTGGTTTGGAGCCATTGGAACTGTTATGGGAGCAGTTGTAGCTTTTGGTGCAGTTGGGCATTTCTTAGGCCCAAATGGCTGGAAGGTAATCTAACTCTAGCTCCCTGATGTGATCATTTAGTCCTTGCAGCAAATGATTTCAACGTTCGATGATGATCCGCACTCATTAGAGTTTCTTGCTTGAGTGTCCTGGCAACTTGAAATTGTGATTTGTTGCCTGGGCACACAGTTGGAAATCCTCTTTTTTCAACATCATCGGGATTGTTGGCTCCAGATTGTTCTTGGTTTCTGGTTTTGACCCAAACTGTTGTTACAGGTTATGTGGGCTCCGTCAGTGTGTGTGTGTGTGTGTGTGTGTCTGTAATCACATTTGTACTTTGGGGTTCAGATTGCATCATCGCTGTGTGCAAGCTATGTTGGGGGTTCTGTCAACTATGCTGCCACTGCACAGGTGCTCCTCATTTCAAAATCTGTTTGTTAACTATGTATCCTGGTTATCACAATTTCAATTTGCTATATATTTTGACAGAAGTTGCTTGAGAGGGGATGGATGCATTGGCCCAATGTATGGGCAGAGAGTTTCCGAAAAGCTATGTCCAGAACCCCTAGGATTGATAGATCCTATTTGTCATTTTTTCTAGGCACTTGGTTTGAACTCGCCAAGCATGCTTGCAGCTGGCATGGCAGCTGATAATCTGGCCATGGCTGTCTACTTTGGGGTCATCATGTCAATCCATGTTGATCGAACAGGATTCACCTCTACCTTCCCTGGAGGCGGAGGTAATCCATCATCCTACTACTTTCCTTCCACTATTTCTTTGTGGGAAAAACCTCTGTCACTTTGCTCTCTGCTGCATTCGTTCATGAGAACATCACTCTCTGGACCACATTGTGGGGTTGACTCTAGTTCTTGTGTTGAAGATGACAAGGCAACTGAAATGGAGGTGATTCCAACAGTGGAAACCTTGTCAGTGTCAATGGCAGCTGCAGCTGCAGCATGCATGATTGGCAATGGGCTGGCTGCTGTCCTTCCCTCTCCCTTTGCAGGTTAGTCTAAGGAAGATATGCTCTCAAACATTCAACTGCCTTAAACTTTGAACCCTACAAATGGACTGCCTAAATGGAGTTGTTGTGCCTTGAGAAAAGGTCTTGGTTTTGTATAAAATTTCAGTGTCTGGTGCTGAGTTAATAATGAATTTTGTGTGGATTGTAAAATTCAGGCTCGGGCTTGGCAATGATGGCAGTGGTGGCATCTCTAATCTCTACAGCGGTAGCATTTGTCTCTGGCAGCAAACAGAATGGATCCACTATTCCCATGTTTGCAGGTTCCCAGTCTCTTGGGGGAGTTTTTATGCTTCTTTTTTTCTCTGTAGTAAGTACTACAGATACATAACTGTTTGTGTGAACTCTTGAAATTTAGGCTACATTTAGGATGCATTGATTGGTATTTGTGCAACCCACATGAGGAAGAAGTGTTATTCTCCCCTGAAATTGCTCTAATTGTTTTTACACAACCATGGCTCTCTTCTTTTATGGGATGTAGGTGGGTGCTTCAACCTCTGTTCAGGAAGCAGTGGCAGGGGGTTGGCCTCTCTTTATCTTCATCCTCATTCTTTTTGTGGTATGGACTCAGTTTACTTTTGGATAAGATGAGATTCAAAATTGTGTGCCTTTCTTTTTCCTGCTGTTTTTCATTTGTGGGTATGTGGGGAAAAACACTAAACCTTTGTGTGTACGTGTGCGTCTGTCTTTTTCTTCCTCAGATTCATCTCTTGGTTACATTGTCACTTGGCATTTGGTTTAAGCTTCCCCTGCACATGGTATGTATATTTGCCATGTCCACCACAAGTTGCAACAAATTTCTCCCAGCTAAAATTGTCTAGCTCTGCAAAACACAAAAGGAGATGAAAGGTGGTTATCATGGACAACAGTAATCTGATTACCAAGTGTGTAAAATTGTCCTAGAAGGGTGTCTTGAGTTTTCATACCACCCAAGAACAAAATGTTTTTGCATGCAACAACTGTCCAATAAGCAGCAGCAGTAAAGTCATCAAGCATCAATGGGTTTCAAGACACTGATTGATTTGATTTTTTCAGTTATTGGTGGCATCAAATGCCAATATTGGAGGCCCAGCAACAGCAGCAGCCATGGCAAGTGCAAGACGGTGGCCTGAAATGGTACTGTATTCTATCATTCCCTTGCTACATACACTACTGCCAATTCTGTCCTTTCCCACTTAGCTATGGTCATTTACACCAGGGAATGCATCACTTGGGCATATATTTTGTCTTGAGTTTGTCCCTAGGGCTTGGCCTTTTGGCCTGACCCTAATGACTCATCAGGAGCCAGAATGTGCCCTAGGGAGCATGGTCATTGGTTGTATAGGTCATTGGTCACAGCCTCTAAAGCCGAGGGAAACCTGATTTGTTTCATAGGTGTGTGATAGTCTTTGTAATTTGCCAAATGGGTATATGGAATTGGAGTGCATTAGACTTTGAAGTGGTGCTGCCTCTGACAACAATTGTTGCTCTTTGTTATAGGTGCGACCTGCGTTATTGGTGGGTACATTAGGATACACAATTGGCACAGCTGTTGGGTGCACTGTTGGTTTGCAATTCTTATTACCTATGGTAAGGAAGTCTCTGCTGCTTGTTTTTTGAGGGAGCTTTTTTGGGGTGACCGACAGTCTCTCCCTCAGAAGGACACGAAAGCAGGGCCAGTAAGAAATCTGTCGTGAGTACCTAGTAGCATAATTGGAAGTTCATTGGAGGGTACGTTTTTACCTGCAATTCTCCCTCTTGATGTCATTTGTTTTAGGTCTCAGTACTTCATGAAGATATGAATAAATTTGTGTATGTTTTTAAGGTCTTAGGGTTGGTGGTTTCGTAAGATCTGTTATTGGCCTTGGTATTGGAAGGCAGCAATACTTTGAGGTTGATACTCCACTTCATCTGGTGTGAGTTTGGTGTGCCCTATTTCTCTCCCGTTGGTACAAGTCCAATATGAGTTTTGGAATTTCATTGCGAAATATAAAGGCCATCAATGATGGACACAAGTTTGTGAAAGGAGTGAACGAATGAACATGTCCAAAGGATAAAGCACAAGCAATTGTGGTACCCAAACTCTCTCTTCCTGATGTCTCCATCCCATTTCCCATATGAATTCTTAGGACGTAGAAAGGGACCATCTCTCTTGCTTCATGAGGTGGACATTCACATCCATACATCCTCCTCCATGATACGATGCCAAAAGCCGATGTGACTCTATTGTTGACACCATTTGTTAAGAAGGGGAAAACTTTTATATTTTGGAAAATCTTGCTCCTTCTTTGGTAGTGAATGGACTATTGATACGCCTTGTGTCATTTTTTTTCCATTTTTTTTCTTGTGATGCTCATCGGGTATCATGGGAAAATTTATGAAAATAACAAGATTTGTGATGTGAGCAGGGTGTTCCCATTTAATAAATGCCCCTCGGCTCTACCTTGGGGGGTGCTTATTTTGGGAACACCTAGCTCCTTGGGCATTACCCTAAACATAAAATATAGTATTTTGGATTAAAAAAAGAAAAATTGAAAAAATTGCACCATTTTCTCCATGAAAAATCCATCATGTAAGTTCAAATCTTTTTTTAAAAATCAAAATTTAGCAAAATTGTTTTTTTGTCAAAATCTCACTTAGCGTTGCTTAAATTGTTGTCTTAATGAGTAGGTGGCAATGACGTGTAAAGGCTCTCCCTATATTTGACTTCATTAAATGAAGCTAGAAAAGCAAATGGTTTCATGGCAACACGCCCTAAAACAACAACACCTTGTTTGCTATGTTTTACTTGTGTCTTATGTTTCCTAATGTCAAAACAACTCATGAAAATAAATGGAACATGTCCTAGAAATGAGAATTTAAACTTTGGACTCATTCACAAACATAACCAAACTTTTTTTGACACATCCAAAAATTTAAATTATTTCTTATTGTTTGTCAATGACAAATATCAATAGTATTAGATTGATAGATTATCATAAGATTTTGTCTTGCTAGATGTAGGTGAACTATGTTCTTTTGTACCTTTGTAAATTTTTAAGTTATTTAATTTTAGGGTATTAAAAAAACATGAATTAAGACAATTTGCATCATGCTTTCATCATTATTAAAAGTAAGCTTTAATTTTTTTTAATTCATATTCTTGTTATTGAAAATTTTCAATGTTTTATTTACTTCCATTTGATTAATCATGCATGCTTGTATGATTTGTTAAAGTATGCAATATATGCAAAGATGTCAATAATATGAGTTTACATCATTTGTGGTTTGATTTTCTCAATGTGTTAAAAACATGATAAATCTCAAATAATTGTGTGCCAATTGTTATATATTTGAATGAAATCCAAATGCATTCCTCTCCATTTTGACATGTCCCAAAATCGAAGTTTTTAAAACATGCCTAATGTTTTCCAAACACCTTTGTGTACAATTTTTACACATCCCAAAACCAAAGTTTGACAAAGAGGCATGTCTCAGGGACTTGAATTTTGTTGAGGCACAAGTCCAAAAGCCGAAGTATTTACTTGTGTAAAAACAACCCTACTATGGGACCACTAATGTCAAGGTTGAAGATCATGTTGTTCTCTTGACAACATTAGGTACATGACATAATCTTTGGTTAACGATTAGACATTCATATCGGTCATTGAAGTGTGTTTTTTGCAATATATTTTTTTCTAAAATCTTGAATCTACCATCCCAAACCTTAATGGTATGAATGGTCTTGCCATTTGCCCATTAGGTTGGGTGTATTGCCTAGCTTGCCCTACGTGTATTACTTAGTGCCTTAATTAACATAATGGGTAGGGGACTTTGATCGTTCCATAGTACATTGAGGCACACAAAAATAAGGGGGACACTAAACACATTTTGGAGCTTGTCTTTTTGCACCCTGCATGATTCTTTGTATATGGTGTTGCATGATTTTGCTTGATTACCAATCTTATTTCATTTAAATAATAATAATAATAAATTTTTTTTAGCATTTTATGTTATCCCACACTAATTGTGAACCCAACATCTTTCAAGAGTGACAATACCTACCTTCACCATAGTTCTTTTTCTTTGAATATTAACAATGTTGTTTTTTGTTTAGAGCAAATGCATGGCCAAACTAATCAAACCTTGTGTCGAAGCAACAACAAAATGGATATTCAAATAGTTCCCTTCAAGTTTTGATGAATGTGGGTGGTGACAAGATTAATGGAGGTGTAGCTGAGGTGGCTCTATTTTTGAAACCCATGGCTTGAAAATCAACTTTGTTAAGGTTCACTTTAGATGGGGGTTCTAGGGTCCAAACTCCTAGGAACCAATTTGAACTCATTTGATGCAAATTGGACTCATGAGTTGGACCTTGCCTTGGACCCTAACTTTCATCTCGGGACTTCAAATCGTGAGCTCTCCTTTTTAGCTATATATATTTTGGTCTGAACCAATAGATTTTCTCTCCAAAATGGTGCCATGTAGGTTTAGCCTTGATTTGCCACCTTTTGGTCTTGGGACCCTCATCTAAAGGCCATGGGTCCAATTCATGGCTCTCATCCAATAAGATTGCTTTATTCATTGGACACTTGACTTTGGACCCTCATTTAAAGTGACCCTAAGTTGCCTAGTCATGACCATATTTGACACTATGGACATTTGAGAACCACAAAACAAAGAAACTATAGGGAACAACTTAGAGATTCTTAACAAGCTAGGCCTATTGATATGCATTTAAATCACAAAAGGAATTTGGGTCTTTACAACATAGACACTTATTTAATTGCATTAAAAATGGTTTAGCACCCAGTACAATACACCGCCCATCTCATTCCATACCCTATTTATTATTCTTTCCTCACTTTCTTGATATAATTTAAGGGTGCATCCCCAAGAGCTCAAGCCACAACAAGTCCATTTTGGGTTTAGTCTCATTAATGAACAACCAAAGCAAGTTTTCACTTTAGCCCTAAGATTGTCAAAGTACTTCAATTCACATGGCCACTCATGTCTCCTCATATTAAGTGCCAAATTTGAACTTGGTTTTGCACTATTCAAATCCATCTATGAAGCAAGGTAGTTTGTTTTGCTTATCATTTTGAGATCTCCCAAACCATGGTGCTTCATGCCATGCTCTTGGAATCTTTCGAAAGCTCTCGATGAGTAAGGGTGCACCAACTTGACTCAATTTGACATTGTTTGAAACTATAATGTGGAAGCTATTGATCGTTGAATCATTTTCTCAATAAAAAAATAAAATAAAAACTGAAAACTGTAATGGAATTTGGCGATGTTCTTGGTGTTGTTGGAAAGCCCTTAGCAAGTTAGATTTAATGGAGTTTATTTCACAATTTTCAGAGCTAAGGTGTGGAAGATATTGATTTTTTGAGTGAATTTTGTTGTTATAAATTCAAAAAAATTGGGTTGGAAGGAAAGTGAGTTGAGCCCTCAATATGTTCACACTTGAGCCAACAACACAGGCTACACTACTGGGAAATTAAATAGCAACCTAGATCTACTCGCACAGAAATGATTCAAGTACCTCGTTCATGGGTTAAAGAAATGACTCAAAAATAAACTAAAGAAAGAGCCCAAAAATCACTACCTATTTAGAAGCATTCCACCTTAAAAAATCACTTCACATGTTGACTCTTGAGTACCTTAGGAATGGCACTTGCTTGGAAGGGTTTAGGGTTTCTAAACCCTAAACCAGTTATTAATTATGAAGGGAATAATGATACAATGCATGGGAAAAAAAACAAGTGAAATTGATTCAATCATGGTTTAAGGTCAAAATATCCATCATTTTCTGACTCAAATGTTTATTTTCTTTTCAAAATTATTGTTTGACATTTCTAACCAAGTTATTCCATTTCTAGCTCTGAACATT
>Ga0209611_10002372_pt1 | contig 33061 bp, 25 predicted proteins | sample S1TSphgellanicum_3_FD_187693 | JGI IMG/M metagenome (GOLD analysis project Ga0209611, IMG submission 187693) | Host-associated microbial communities from peat moss isolated from Minnesota, USA - S1T2_Fc - Sphagnum magellanicum MG (SPAdes) (version 2) | ecosystem: Host-associated > Plants > Peat... | reverse complement strand
CTTCGGGGCTCGTGAGGTCTTTCGCGCCTCAGGGACGCGCAGGCCAGTTCGGCCCCAGCCCGTGGGGATTCAGCTTCGCACGCTCCATGGTGAAGCTTGGGAACGTCGGAGTTCTCACAGGCACTAACGGACAGATTCGGAAAACTTGTGGTGCAATCAACACCTAGTTAGTTGTGCACAGCTGCAACTCTTTCTTCCGCTAGATCCGGAATCTAGCAGAATATTCTAGGAGATTCCCCGCCCCGGTCCTGGGGAGGACAGGTGAATGTACATGATCACGCAGAGGTTATTCTGCCCATTTTTTTTTCAATGTTTGACTTCAGAATATTATTACACACAGATATTTCACACTTGGTACTTCAGAATATTTTGAACTACAGTCATCAGAGACGGGGTACACGAGTTCAGGAAATTTGGGTCACTTTCTTGTGAATAGGTAACTGTTGCAGTTTGTTGATCTATACTACGCATGCCTTAACATATCTTAATCGCATTTAAATAAAACCAATATTGGCTGAAGAAATCTGTACAGTTTGGGACCGATTATATATTTCGCATCTGCAGAGCTGCGTAATTAATCTCTCAGCTTCTTCTCAAGTTTTGGCTCCGGGGCCAACAAACCTCCGTTCAAGTCATGGACCGTGGCAGGTCGAAGAAGTTTCTTTACCTATCTTCGTTTAGCGTTGCAGTTACTCACAGAAAAACACGTTTAGCGATGCTGATCTCATAGTTCGTATTTAACTACGAAGGCCTTCGTCTGACTCTTGCTAGATAGTGGAGAATCGATATGCATGCGAGTTCGAAACCCAGTACTGTGTTCGTGACAATGTTAGAGCTTAGGGGTTCAAGGTTCGATTATCTTGGTAATGAGATAATTAATTATCTGAAATGTGCACCTGGTTGCATATGATTTGATTGATTATTGACTCATCCAATGACTCAATTGTAAGGGGGATTGAGACCAGCCATTTTTGTTTCAAGTATGGCTGGTTGTCAAGGGGGCTACACAGCTCATGTATGAAACAGCATAGGTGGTGAAAATTTTTGACTTGGAGATTTTTTTTTGGGAAGTGACGATGATGGCGAATTTTAAATTGCAAATGTTTGCACAGTGGCAACAACAATCGAGTGGCAACAACAGCCCAGAATGTGATCGAACATACTGACGGCACATGCTTTGCCACAAGTACATACTTGGCGATGCAGCTGTTGCTAAAGGGGGAATTTTGGTTATATACAGCAACAAGTTGAAACAAGAGTCATTAAATTTTGCACCAAAAAAAAATCTAGATATTGCACAAAACTTGTCTTGTTAATTCACGAATCTTCTCACAATTTACAAACGGTCTCCAAGAGTACAAAGTTGACTTCCTCATGACCTATTTTCAAATGTGAAATAATTCGTCGTCCCAAAATCCAAATTCCAAGTACCAAGATCCAATTTCCCCACAAGCTCAAAAGCTATGCATCCTTCAAAACAAGATTAAAAAGTTGGACATTAAAAAGTTGGACAAATACAAAATCAATTTGATTTTGCAAATTACAATGTCAAAATGGGCAAAATGCAAACAGAAACTCATTGAAGAAAAATTATGAGCAGAAAAAAAGGTAGTTTATAATTCAAAACTCTACCACATTCTTATTTGATGTGTCAACTTTTCTTTGCAAAACCCATAAAATCTTCCAAAACAATACCCTAGATTCCAAGAGTTAATTGCTAGGGACTATGCATTTGCAATATAGCAGGTTTTACCTTGCCACTTGGCAATGGCTTGGTCGAAAGGAAAGTTTTACAATGTAAAAAATTGTTGACTAAAACATTAGGTATATAGATCCAAATGTATGTTCAATTGGTTTCACAATCAGTTTCATGAAGCTAACAATGTGGAAAGTGTGTTCATCTTCAACAAAACCAAGTACCTACACAACTACAATTTCAATTAGCTTCATGTACTCTAAGAGTTTATGGTGAAGGATGGGAGATGTAATGATCTTATGCCAAAGCCTAGTCGTTGGATTTAGGCTACTCTCTTTGCACATGACTACTTTGAAGTTATGGATCATGGTCATCTTGAAATGGGAAGACTATAAATTTAAAATGTGATTCAAAAGCAATGCAAGGACAATTTTCCCACTTTCACCCACCTTGCAAAGCACCCTAAAAGTTGCCTTCATGACATTCATGTGAAAGTAAAAATTAGTCTTTGCCTCTATAATATTTCTATCCCAAAACTAGGGGTAGACCACATCTAGAACAATCATCACTTCATGTTTCAATGGGAAACATTTTTCCAATTCAAACACCAAGCTTCGAGTTGCACCTTCACACGAATATGTTTCATTTTGTTGATTATTCGATTAAATGTGAACTTAGTGACAAGTAGAAGACCTCCAACACCATCATCACTTTAGTGTAGTAGACAAAGTACTTGTAGCTAGCAAATCAAGTAGAATGCAAAGTAATCTTCTTTGCCATTAAGATTGAAAAACTATTCTATGGGAAAGTTGGTGTTGGCTTAGGCTTCAATAGCATTGAAGTCATTGAAAATTGAGTCTTCAAACTTGACATATAGGTCATAGTAGAGCCTAAAAAGCTCTTGTTGGGCTATTTTCACAAACTCCACAAAATTGCAAACAAAAACATTTTTACAAGTTGTGCAACTTTTATTAACCCATGAACACCTCGAGCAAAGGAAGGTGATGAACAAAAAAGGAGACATGACAGCCTTAAAATGACCTCCACATCACACAAAGAATTCAAATTCTTTCTCACACCATCACTCCTTGCACTCTTCACATGCATCTTGACAACTAAAAAAGAAATAGCATGGAAATTTAATGGGTTCTCATGTATTAAGGAGTTTTTTTGCTTTTGGTTTGGAGGAGATCTACTAACTTTTGAAATTCTACAAATGGTTTTGGGCTATGAACAAAAGTTGAATATAAACCTTGCAAGAGAAGTTCTAGCCAATGCACTAGAAGGACATCAGACAAAGTGATGACAACAAGGTTAATCTTTTGAGCAAAATAGTGGACTCTAATGACAAAAGGCACAACCTTTTCCTTGAATTGCAAGGTGACCTTTGTTTTATGGCCGCTTTGAAAAATACTTTTATCATCACAACCAATGTTCACCATAATCAAAATTTTTACACAAAGGAAAATGGGAATCCTCTTCCATTGTTGGACCACATACAAGTGGATGGATAGTCACTGGGTGTTCTCAATAGCAATAACCTTGTTTTAGTAATTGCAATGAAAGAAACTTGACAACAAATGTTACTTTTGTGACTTCCAACAAAATCTCATGCATGACCTCTACCATCCCCCATCAATCCAATGTTTCTTAGAAATATTTTTAACTTTCAATAACTGAAATAGATCTTTCAAGCTCTCATAATCAACCATGGGACATTTGTGGACAAGAAGGTGATAAAAAACAACAAATTTAATATATTTTTGTTTTCTTTCAAAAGGAACATTGGCTTGGAGGCGGTCTAGGATAGAGGAGTGGTTGGCAATTGTGTAACAATGTTTGTTTTTGGCATGCATGAAATCTTTGTTGAAGTAGACAATGCAAGCATTAACCTTGGGCATGGAAACCTTAGCTTTGCAACAACGTTAGTGTTTGAACAAGCTATCTAGCTTGGGGGCCAGAAGCTTCTTTTTCCCTTCCACAAATGTGCATACCATACATTGAACCTAATGCATTTGAGCATTTTCATCTAAAATCGATTCTGCCCATGGTAGTTGAATGGTCCAAACATCTTGAAATTTATGTGTTCCTTTATACAACTTCCTTTTCTTCAAGATCCTCTAGGCCTATTCCAATCAAATTAGAGAAAACTTTCTTACCTTTATCATCACCAAGGGACAATATGGCATTAACGAATGGCAAAGATTGAATGGGGTTGATGGACTAGCATCATTTTTGCAATAGTGAAGAAAAAAGGAAGGTGGGTTTTAAATTGAAATTTTAAAAAATTTGTGGAGGGGCCATATATGTAGTAAGTACTCAAAATTTGAGTCTTGTAAGTTTGGACAATGAAATCTAGACTTTGGAAACTATCTATCCAAATTTTTTAATTTAAACTAATAGCTTAAAATTCTAGATATTTGAATAAACAATTTGGAATTGCAAGATGGACTTTGTAACAACCTTAAAAGAAGAATCACACACCCAACAAACAACAAATCAAGCTTTGAAAAAAAATCAAGCTTTCTCAAACCTTAAATTCAAAAAATCGCACAATCTAGATTTTAACCTTTGTAAGAAATTTGAACTTTTGAAGGAAAATTCACCTAAAAAAACATCAAATGGAGTTTTCAAAAAGATTTGTAGAAACCCTAAATGAAGGACTTAAAATCATTCAAAGTCGAAACATTAGGGAGATAACAAGTAGAGCTTTGAAAAAGAAGCTAATTTTCAAACCTTAAAATAAAAAAACCAAAGATTTTAGAATTTGGAGTTTGGACTTTGTAGCAACTTTGAAAAAAAAAAAGCACAAATTTACAATCCCTAGACAATGAGACACTAAGCAGATAACAAATGGAATGGGCATGAACTAAAAAATGAAACAAATATTGAGCAAAGAGAAATTGAGAATTCTAAAATCATGACTCATATCTAAATTTTGTACTTCTCATTCACGCTCAAAATTTAGGTTGGTTTGAACTTGTAACTTGTGGATGTTTGCACAGTTACAACTTGTGACTTGAAGATAAGGCAACAAAATTACATTCGCAACTTTACCAAACTCCATTTTCTCATTCATTGAAATGGAATCATGTCCATTGCAACCATTCCCTCTAGCAATCTTATTCTTATAAATCCATTGCTCAACATTCATATGTCGTATTTCCCATTAATAACCACAACTTCAAGCTTTCAAAAAGCATCTGCCATCAACCTGCCAAAAATGTAAATGAAGAAAGAAGCAACTAATGCATAGATAGTTGAAAATCATATGACATCATCAAATTCATCAAATCACTAATGATACCACCCATATTTTTTGATATATATTCCCCAAAACCCAATGCAAGCCTACAAAATTTACTCCTCAAATAGTTGCTAGCAATTTTCTACTAGGAATGCATCACCATTGTTGGTGATGGAGGTAGAAAGCTTGGAGTTGCTATGGCAAAAGGCTCCCCTCCCAACCACCCTTCCCAACCACCCACAAGAAAGAAAAAGGGAGGCTCCTTCACTCCATTACACATCTCATTGGTTGCATGAAAATTTTATTTGTAAAATTGGCCACCATTATTTTTGGCTCGGACTAATAGCCGTTCCTAGAACACCCTACCTATTTAAATCAACATTAATTTTCAAACAACCAATTATATGAAATTTCCAAAAAATAAAAAAATGAAAAACCTTTGAACACCTCATTCCATGTTTGAAGATTATCTTATGATTATGCTTTTCTTCAAAATGGAAAGTGGAGAGGAGGAACTTCGAAAATCATAGTTCATTGAATAAAACTACTCAAAAGAGGTCGATATGTTGATTTGCAGCTTCAACATACTTTGTTCAACAGGCAGATTTTTTTCATGAACATCAATGTCTTCCAATAGTCATCATAACATGGATCACAAGAAACGGTTTAGTGATCACAAATCATGCACTACTTGGATGTGATATCAATGTTTCACATATATATAAATGTTCAAAATATGAAAAAAATTGCTTTTTATAGGCAGTGTAAGACAAACACTGGAGGTACGAGATAGTTTAGATACTTAAGGTGACGTGTGCCTTGTTTGGGGATTGACATATCACATTCTATCAACCAAGTACCTAGTTACTAGTGATTAATGTAAGACTTTTTAAGGTTAGGGTTACATAGCATATTTCTTGGCATATTTGTACGCTGACCTTGAGTACACATGTAAAATGTGCACTCAGAGGAATGTAAAACATTTTTGGTAACATTGTCCAAATTTTGTCAAGATGCTTTGTTCAAATTAAATGATTTTTAAATCATTGAAAAAGCTCTTTAAGAGGGTTATAACAAAATCTGTTTTTGCCTTGGGGATTGGGACTCACTCCAGCTTAGGTTGGCTAATTTGGATTTTTAACGCTGTCCACTCAGAAGTAGTTTAGCATTGCAATTCAAAATTAATTTTGTTCCTTGTTCATTTCATTCTACTTCCACCATCAAAATAAGATTAAATTCAGGAAGCAACTGATATGTTGGTGCCATTGAGCTGTTACCTTCGCTAGATCTTTTATTAGATACGGTCTTGCAAATATAAGATGAGCAACAACCAAGTGTGGATTTCAATGTTCAACCAGGCATTACTGTGTGAACACTGAATTCATTTTTTTGACAGCTTCATGGAACATTTCTTGTTTTAGTGGTTACTGGTTTAAATTTAGCATACGAGGTAGACCCATTATGCAATGAGCTGTTTGTTGGGACTTACGCAACTTGCAAAATTGGACAAGATACTTTAGGAATGAATGTGATGTGAGCAATTATATGAAAAAATATGTTCCATCTCTAGAGATTTCAGATTACAGTAACTGTTTTGTGTGTTCTGGGCCACACAGCTTTACCATCCATAATTTTGAATGTCTTGAAACAGACTCTTCAATCAAAGAATTGAAATTTGGTACTGAGAGAACTCAAACAATGTAGAGATCACAAAGGAAAATTGCGATACAGCTGAAAAAGCAAGTCAAAGTAGATCATTGCTGTATTAGATAACAAGATTATAGAGGTTTGCTGAGCATATCAATCATAATTTGTTTTCTGGCAAAAGGAATACAACTCAATTTCAAGGCAAGATTCGCAATTTGGGTGAATTCTGGCAGTTCAATAAATTCCCAACGACTATTTCACAGTGCCTAGAAATATTATAATCTGTTTTTGGCAACATCAAGTATTCCCTGGTGATGATTCAAGAATTTCTAACTGTTTGCAATCTGGTTGGGAAAATGTAGGTAAAAAGTATGTGGACAAATTGCTACAAAATGATGTAGAAGGCTTCATAAACTCAAGTATCCTGAAATTTTGAACCTTTGATGTTGGACGCTTGTGGAAACAAATTATGTTACATTGCAATTGATTAGTGAGGTATTTAAATGCACTCACAGGACATGTTCCCTTAGGTATGAATATTAAAATTGGCAATGGCAGCTGATATTGTCATTTAAGACAACATGCAAACTTGCTAGAATGATAGGTATGGACCTTTTCTATGTAGAGGATAGCACTTTTACATTTAAATGAATTTTACATGTAAACTTCAGCATTGAAGGGGTTCGTGGTCTAGTTTATATGGACCCTGAAAACCTTATTTCTTTCTTTCTTTAGAAAACATTTTTATCTAATACTTGAGGGTTTAAGACCTATAAACTTCAGGATAGCAAGAATTTATATTTAAAAACAGCCCAGATTGAAGCTGTCTGGTGTTTAGGGATTAAGGACAGATGTTCAAGGGGAGGCAGTAATGAGGAAGTTTGGACAATAGGATAGATATGTGAAAGTAGCTTTATAAGAACCCTTCCTGTGTTTCAAATTGTAGGTGGGTTTGAGACATTTGCATGAAACAATTTAGTAGTGGGTGCATTAGATAGTTTGACTTATTCATCTTCAAGTAGGAAAATAAAGATTTGCAGAGATTACACTTTGTATGTTTTATTCCTTTTCAGTTTTACAGATCGTTCATTACAGTTTACTATAATTGTTAACTGGAGAAAGCCTATAGTTTACAAATTGGCTTTAAGGTTTAGATAGAAAATGTCATTTATAGTTACAGTTTGCAAAACTATAGAAAGCATGTAACATACATTGTTGTTTGCTATTCTCTACACTTTATGCTGAGCAAGGGTTACTAATTTGTTCATTATTCTCCATGGAAGTAATGAAAAATTGAACAATTGATACAATTTCTCCTTCTCATTTGGGATTAGCAGACTACTGCCCATCTTCAACTTCCAGAGCAAACAAATATAAATAGCCAGCTATGGTAGTTAAATTTCAAGCACTCCAGCAGCACATGTGAAAGATAAGTCAAGCATTTGACACAACAGGGAATAGACTAGTTATGATACAAGTTTGATGTCATAACTATTTATCTATTGATATTGCCATATCTCAGGTTTCTCTCTGTTGATATTGCCTTTCCATTATGGTGTTAAAACCCTCACAGTTTGTGAAATTGTCTTCCCATTATGGTATTTGCCATTCAAAATTCAGTCATTTTACAACAGCAATTTCAATGCATTTGTGCAGGGAAAAAGATCGCTCTCTCACTGATTAAAATCAAATCCAACTGTAAAGTTGCTACTCATGCTAAACAATAGAAATTGTAATTTAGTTTTCAACATCATGCTTGTTAAATTACAAAATCAAATTGAAGAGAGAGAACATTCATACTAGAGAGATTGGGCTCACCTATTTTAGAAATAGTTCTGTGTCACTAGAAAGATTTCTCAGTACTACACCATCAGCAGAAGCTCACATATGCAACTCAAAATCTACTAAAACAATTCTCAAATACATAGTTAACAAGATGCAGCAGACAAATACATCCAACCAGAACACAGGATCAAAAAGGTGAAGCATCACATTGTTAAGTCCCACAGAGCCAAAAGGGGGGAAAACAGCAAAATGATGTCAAGTCTCTTCTTCCATAACACACAAAAGTACAACAACTTGCTTATTGTCAGAGTGACATGGGCTGAGAGTTCTCTGATGATACTTGAGCTACCACACACCCCTTTCACAAGATCTCAAGGTGCTGTTTAAAGGTGATTTGTGGGATTAACACAAATTGTACACCATGACATACTATATGGAAGGCTGAAAAACTGTCAGAGTTTTTTTTGCATATCTGGAGAAGAGGACCAGCTTAACACACCTGTGTTCCTGGCCGCTGTTGAGGGACTGATATGCAACCTATTACCCCTTCCAGCAGGCACAGTTGTCTATTACCTCCGAGTTTTCAGCCAGTTACATAAGTGTGCAAAAACTTCAAATTCAGCCCACGGTGACCTCAATCGTCTTTGGCTTCACCGGTTCCGGAGGAGGAAGCTTAGGCACCGTGACAGTGAGAACTCCGTCCTCACAAGAAGCTTTGATAGCTTCCAGATCTGCATCTGCAGGGAGTGTGTATTTGCGCATGAAAGTGCCAGCACTACGTTCCATGCGAATGTACTTCACCCCCGGAACATGCTCTTCGCGTTTGCGCACTCCACTGATCGCAAGCACATTGTGGTTGTCCAATTCCACCTGCATCAACCAACCACGGCATCAAATCCATACATTGCCCGCAAGACTGAGGATCTTGATCTTTGTGAGCGTGGAATTGCATATTTTTCAAAATGAATTTCTTCTCAAGCTGTGGCTCCTGAAAGTCGTCAATGCTTTTCCGGTAGAGCTGTGAGACGACTGTGAGCACAGCTACTTGAGAAAAAAAACATAATGGAAACCTGCTGATTTTGTGATCACAGCACCCAAATGGAAAGATGTCCTGATATCCTAAGCGGAAAGCGGGCCAACAATGCTGTGTCCGTAATATTGTCTGGGGATCGGTACCTTGATGTCTGAGGATTTGAGGCCTGGCATATCGGCGACGAAGATGTAGGATTTCGGAGCCTCCTTCACATCCACAGCAGTGCTGTACATGGCCTTGGTGTCACTGGCGTACTTCTGAGCCGACGGGTTCAGTGACCTCTCGAACTCATCTGGGAAACCAAGAAGCTGGAACAATGGATGATCCATTTGATCCCGAAGACGTGATCGGTCACAGTAGAGGCACTGGATCAACCGTTGCCGGAATATTGAATTCTCTTGAACCTCCTCCTGAATTGCAACATCAAATGGAAACAAACCCTCGACAATTTAGCAACTAACTTATTATTCATACATCACTGAGGAGGCAGAAAAGAAACAAATTGGGTAAACACCAAGCCAAATTGCAGATACATGTGAGAAATTTTGACGATGCACCAAAGTGTTCGCTACACTAAGATAGCAAAATTCAAGGCCCTTAAGTAATTCTGCCCTCCAAAAGACCTAAAAACTTTCCTCTCCAAAACCCTCAAAGGACTTGGAGATCACCTGACAAACCCAATGATCGCAACTGAAGGATTACAAAATCAAATCGATCGAGATTAATGCCGCGCAATAGACTAAACAAATTTTTTTTTCTGTGGCAATGAAATCAGTCTCTGGGATGCAATGCTCATATAGGGTCGTCGACCACCGTCGAGGGCTTACAGAAAACATCCGCGTCTTCGACGATTTCTAGTAACTTCCAGTTCTAGAATCGTCGAGTGCTAGAAGCGTCCAGGGCAGTTAGCGCGCGCACGTCCATTCCAGAACCGTCGCGAACGTACTGAAATGGGTGACTGGCACGTGTCGGCAGCCATCCCGACTAAAGTAGTTATCGCGCGCGAGGAATTTGAAAATGTTACTTTACTCCTCGCGCGGAATTCTTTTACTTTCCTTAGGGTATCCCTTTTTGCGCTTATGAATTAGGGTTTTGTAAGGCCCACCCAATCCCCCTTTCCTAGCCCTTGCTACTCAAGAGGTTAGTAAAAGGGCCACAGTGAAACAGCACCCACCAGCGCACCACAAAGGATGAATAGTAAGTGGTCAGGAAAAAGTTTTCTGTTGGGTTCCAGTTCCCTATCTAACCATGGTGGTTAGCTAGGTTTGCTTTTTTTTTAACCTACCTACTAACAGCCCACAAGCAGGTTGTTAGTAGGTAGGTAGTAAAAACAGCCCTTACCTATGTATAAACCATCTACATACCAAGCAGTTGCCTATTTTCTTACCTTTTTACCTATATGAGAGACCTATTTCCTACAGAATTGGTTACCAAGGTGAAACCAAATATTAACTCAGTTGAGGTTCATCCACAACTGAGTAATAACCAGCATCCAGTGGATGGTGCACTGATAGATGCTGTGTCATTGTGGCCTAGTAAAAGGTCATGAGTTAATACAGCAGTCAAAACCCTCAGATGAGGGCCTTAGTAAAACTGGGCTTGCACTCAGCTCTGCCTCACAGTTTTTCTAATTCCAGTAGGGTAGAGAGGCCAGTCATAGTACACTTCAAAACTCAGACGAACCATGTGATTGAACCAGACCCTAGTTGCTTCTGGGGTCCAACTATGGATTGTAGAAGAGATCATTGCGCACCTGTTGCCCTTTAGATCGCTTGATTGGTGCACAGATGCAAAAAATATGGCTTTTGATAGCTCTCAGCCTCACTGTCTCAAAACCAATTTTTACCAATCAGCTTCTGCACCTATCTTCAAGCAATGCAAACCCGGAAAATGCACATACAGCATTTTACGCATGTCAACAATCCATGCCATCACCAAACATTTTCATCTTCAAACTGATCAACATCCTTTGAAAGGACGAACACCTTTATTCAATGGTTGAGATTAACACTCAAAATAGGGCAACAAATGTTTGGTGATTGATACCCTAATCATATGCTAAACCTTAAAACTTGACCACTCTCCCACATGGCGCCACTCCAAAACCCTAAACCCTTTCCTCCAAGCCTCTCCTCTTTCCTCCCGTTCCTTCTCATCACATGCTTCCATTCCTAATCAAGCTCAACTCCTCTCTCTCCCTCTTGTTTCCTACTTTCATTATTCTTTAAGCAAGAGGAAGAATCCACTCAACTCTTCTCTCTCCCTCTCATCTCCTACTTCCGTCACTCTTCAAGTGCTCTTCAAGCAAGAGGAAAAGTATACTTAACTCTTCTCTCTCCTTCTCATCTCCTACTTCCATTGCTATTCAGGTGAGAAGAAAAGTCCACTCAGTTCCTCTCTCTCTCCCTCTGGTCTCTTGTTTTCATCACTCTTTAGGCAGGAGGAAAAGTTCATTTGGCTCTTCTCTCTCCCCCTCATCTCCTATTTCCATTGCTCTCCAAGTGGGAGGAAAATTTGGGCTCCTCTTTCTCCCTTTTGTCTTTTGCTTCCATTGTTGTTCAAGTGGGAGGAAAATCCCATTTGGTTCCTCTCTCTTGGTTCCCTTGCTCCTAGACACGTGCTTTGAACATCATGTTCTTCTCCCAAGTTTTGTGAAGTTCTGCTTTAACTTTAGGTTTTATGAATATTAGAACTAACACCATGTGTTTTGTTGTTATAAGTGTTAACGCATTTCATGGTCTCATGTGTTGAATCGAAACTCATGGTGCCACTTCCAGTGAATCGAACCCTACCCTTCCTTCTCTATTGTGCTGTTGATGGTCTTCTTCCTAGTGGTCTTAGCCTTCTTGGTGTTTATCTTCGTGTTCTTGAACTTACCTCAATGCCATTCCTCTCCCTTGATGTCGTTTTTAGTGAATCGAACCCCCCTTCTTTTTTGTTATGTTTTTCCTAGTGGTCTTGAGCTTCTCGGTGCTCTTCCTCGTGTTCTTTAACCTCCTTTGGAGTTGTTCTCCTCCTTTAGTGTTACTTTTCTCCTTTGGTGCCACTTCTAGTGAATCAAACCCCCTTTCCTTCTTTGTTGTGTTGTTAATGGTCTTCTTCTTGGTGGTCTTGGCCTTCCTAGTGCTCGTCCTCGTGTTCTTGAATCTCTCTTAGTGCTATTCCTCTCCTTTGGTGCCGTTTTTAATGAATCAAGCCCCCCCTTTCCTTCTTTGTTGTGTTATTAATGGTCTTTTTCCTAGTGGTCTTGAGTTTCTTGGTGCTCTTCCTTGTGTTACGCAACCTCCTTTACTGTCATTCCTTTCCCTTGGTGCCACTCTTGGTGAATCGATCCCCCCCCCCTTTCCTTCCTTCTTTGTTGTGTTGTTGATAATATTTTCCCTAGTATAACCCCCCAACATTCCACATCTTGCTACAACCCCCTAGCCCCCCCACATCTTACTAGAATTTGGCCTTTTGTAAACATCCTTGCCTTTGCCCTTGCTTTAACTTCTAATTGTGCAGTTATTGAAATGCCCAGGTTGACACCTCTGTACCCTAAAGGATGGGTTTTGAAACTAGCTTAGAAATTATAGTGAAATTTGTTGCATACTTCCCTAATTATAAGTGTTAACTAGGTTTGGTTGAAATCTACTTTATATTATTTCTCAACTTGCCTTTGAGATGCTATGTCTGTAGCATTATGTGAATCTACTACATGTCTTTTCTTTGTTTCTTCCCTTTCTTGTCTCCTTTGTTCTCTAATTAGTTTTGCTATTTTTTTGTCCATGCCTTTTTTATGCAAAATTTGCAAATATTCATTAGAAATATCAACATGGCACTCATTGTAGTCAATTAATAGCTTTTTGTTCTATGTTTCCCTTGTAAGTGGATGCAAGGACAACAAATTTTGAAGGCAACTTGGAGCTAGAGCTCTTCAAAATGAAGCAACTCCCTTTCAAATGCATTTGTAAGTTCACATAAATTAATTATGCAATCTAAGGTACCTTATGTTCCTATATTTTTTATGATACCAAGACTTGTAGGCTCTTCCACATAATACTTTAATAGTTATTATTGCAATCAACATCAAATCTATTTGTAGCAAGTTCATTTATAATGGTGGCTATGTTGATCAATTCTACAACTATGAACCATTTTCACCCCGACCTTCAATATCATTCATTGCTTCATCATAGTTTTTTGCATTTTCCTCATCAGATGTGTTGTTGTTGTGATCGACAGTGTAAAATTCACTAGGGTTAACCCTTCCGTCCATAGCTTTTGGAATAAAAGGCCAAATTCCTGTAACCTAAAACCCATTCTTGATGTTTATTTTGGACAAAATTACATCTAATGTCTTACCTACCCATGCTACAAATGTAACCTTGTTTAGCTCATTGTAATTGTTTCTAACTATGTTATTGACTCTTTATTTTCTGAAAGTTATTTTGAAGGGTTTAAAACAATTCACATCTAAAGGCTATAAGGCATGGGAGGTGTGCGAAGGTAAGGTAATCATATCTAAACCAAACTGTTGTTCCTATTCTATTGCCTTTAAGTTAACATGTGAACCATGTCCATTTAAAGTTAATAGATGTAGACAATTACTTGGAGAACCACCTAGGATTGACTTCTTGAAAAATGACAAAAATTATTAGAATAAGAAACTTGTCATCCATGTTTTGGTTTGGACTACCATACATGTTCCACGTTTATAATGCATAATGTAATCAACTCTAATTCTTTCACCCTGTAATATGTAAAATCTTGGTATGGATCCCCTTGCTACATTCACTTCACAGTTGATGGTTAGTCATTATCTAGATTTAGGGATTATGCCATACACTTGATGAAATCCCTTCTTTGCTATAACTTTAGCTCTTGATTGCCTCCCTACTAGAATCTTAGAGTCTCATCATAATTCCATATGTGATCTAGCCTATATTAATGTTGGGTGTACAAGGATGTTAGGTTTTGGTAGAACAAGTTGCAAGAGTTAGCAGTCAAACCTATAACTTTGTTGATGTCTAGTCCTTTTGCAAGATGGATGTTCAATTCTAGATGCCTACATTCAAACCAATACCACCATGAGTCCCCAAGTAGCCCATTTCAAAATGGGGTGGGTTAGGTTTGAGTCACTTTTGCCACCTTCCATTTGAATTGTTATAGTGTTAAGGAAAACCCACATTCCTGCATATTCAAAACCCATGCAAAAATCACTTCATCTTCTTCTTGAGTTAGTACACTTGGTGGTCCAATTTTCCTACTTTTGGCCTTCCCATATAGGTGGTCAAAAAGTGACGTTACATGTATGCCGCAAAACTTATTGGCCCCCCTATAAAGAAATTATGCCTCTTTCAACTACATCCACGGCTAGTTCTAATGATTCAATTGACCGCTTACCTCTTGGATTTGTAGCAAGCACCCTATTTGTTTTGGTTGACCTTTGTATTGTGTTTGATATAGTCTAAGGAGAGACATTCTCCTTATTTGCTTCTTGTTGGTCCAACACCCCATTTCGTTTCCTACAAAGGACCTTGAACATCATGATGCTCTTGGTTTTCCTAGACCTAACCTCCAAAAGCTTGGTGGAAAGCAATCAATCCCCACTAGTGGTACTCCATTATCTTTCCTATGTTCAAACCAAAAAAACTAGAAGTGTGTCAATTTAAGAAATTTGTGCAATCCATATTCATGTGTCAATACTCTAGTGTTGATTAGATCCAAGATGTCTACAAAACCAATCCAATTTAAATCGTCATCTATTATTGTTATGCAAGCTACATGAATGTATCTAATTATATGTTGTGTTTAAGCTTTAAGAAATTTGCCTGACCCACTGGTTTTGCATTATTTCCTACTACAAGGACAATTGACTTAGCTATGCAATGAAAGTAAATGAACTTACTAAAACTTTCCTTGTAAATCTTGTCAATATGTGCAATTATGCTCTTATCTTGGTGATTTTCTGTCTTGGATAGCTCTAGTGTCTTTTCTTTCACAATCTACAACACTATGTTTCCTTTTGTTTTGTAGCTCTTTGGTTTCTTCCTTTCCTTTATTGGGCAACCTAGAATCTCCTCTTTCACTTTGCTAAGCACTTCAGTTTTCTCTTTTTTAATTAGTATGTTTGAAATCTATATATTTTCTTTAGGCATTTGTGATTTGAGCACTATTCACTAATAGAAATTGGTCAAAATGTAATCATTATATTTGCAACTACATGTGACTATTAATTATTTACAACTACATTTAGACATTTTTACAACTATTTCTTGTGTTGATTATATTTGCGACTACACTACAACTAGTTTGAGACTATTTTAGTGTTCATCCTTCCATGTGAACAACATTTAGATTGGTTTTCATCTAAGAGGCATAATTTATATCCCATTAATTGCAAATGTGACCAATTTAATTGCAACCCTATTAGTATACAAAGGTGTATTTTGTGAATTTTAAGGAATATAGTTGGGTGTATTAAGATTTATAAATGTATATTTGAATGTATATGAACAACCATATTACATGTGTATTCAAGTATTATTATTAGCATAAATGATTTCAATATTATGGTTCCACTAATTAATGTATATTCTAAGTATATTAAATATGTAAAATATTTATTAAATATATTGTGTCCATATTACAAATTTATCTAAACAATCTTATTATACTTCTTAAAATTATTACAAATGAAAGTTATTATTATTATTATTACTATTATTATTTATATTATATATCTATATTAATTAAATGTAATAAAAAATTAAAATTCAATATTATCTTTCATTAAATTTTTTAATAATAATATTTTATTACATAATGACGATATTAAAATGATAAGAAAATAATTATATAATTACTGAAATAATTACTTACAATATATTATATTATTATATTATTATGATATTATTTTCAAATGACTGATGTACTTATTGAAAATCAATTTTTTATTTCTTCAAAATTTAAAATAAAATCATAATAAATCATAATAGCCCTAACAAGTGAAATACTAATATGTAATAATAAATAGCTAACCTAGGCTAATTACAAATTACATTAAAATTATTATTTTAAGTAATCAATTATGAAATATTACTAAATTATAAAAAAATTCAAGAAATATTAATATATAGTTTTAAGTTTTTATATTTCAAATTTATAATTAATATTTATTAATATTTATAATTTCTATTTTCAGTTTTATTTTTATATTATTTAATAATTATTATTGTAGTAGTTAGAATGGAAATATAATAAATTAATATAAAAATGCAGAAATTTATTTTAAACGAAAAATATACTCATTAAAAATATAAAATATTTATTGTAATAGTTCATAAATAGCTATAATGAATGAAGTAATAATATGAATAATAAAAATAAAATAGTTAACATTGGCTACCAACTAGCTACAATAATAATTCAATTAATGTTATTGTTACTATTAAATATTTACATTTATATTTTTTATGAACTATAAAAATGAAAATAATAATTGAAATAATTATAATGAAATGGTTAACCTAGGCTAAGTTTTAATTATATTATTAGATTAAAAAAACTAGTATTTGATTTTTATAATTATTAATTACTGAATATTTCAGCTATTATATTCATTTATTTGGTTATGAGATAATAATTAATTAATTATTAATAGTTAACTAATTATTACTTAATGAAATTGTTTGATAGTTCATTGTAGTTCATATATAATTAAAATTAAATATTATTATTGTTTATCTAGCTAATTAATTCAGTAATCATAATATATTGATGAATTTTATTATAAATAATTAGTTACTTGAATAGTTTATAAAGTGGATTAGTTAGTTTTTAGTTTAGTTGTTAATTAATTAATTAGTTAGCTAGTTAGTTGTCGCTTATCAATTTAATTATACACTTTTCAAGATGAGAATGAAAATCAAAACATGTGGGATAAACTTTTTAGTTGCAAATCATTTGCGACTAAAAATATTTATTCTGATATATTTATTATACATCAAAAGTAGAGAACCGATGGTTCCGGTTCTTTGAGGAAAGTAGAATTTAAAAATCATCCATTCCAGTCATTTTCAAAAACCTTAAAGAATAGATGATTTTCATGCAGAACTGGCAATGAACTGGTAATTTCATGACCGGTTATCTCTTAGGTTATCTACCAGGACCGGGTCTATGATTTCTTTGAGAATCATGGTTATGAATTTCAAGAACCGCCTTGATAACCGCAGTGGCCTGTCTGTTGGTTCTCTTTCTAATAACCGCCCAACACTGAACAAGACCAATGTTTTTTCCTGGACAAATTTTGTCAAATGTTTTACCCTAAAAAATTGGGTTTTTTTTTTGGTAAGTGTAGATTGGACTAATTTTGCAAAATGCTTTCGAAAAATTCACCTTCGATAACACAAAACTGATTAAAATTCGTTTTAAAAAAAAAAAAACGAAAATCAAACCCCTGAACGAGACGTTTCTAGATCGTTTCTAGAAATCGCGGGGACGGGTTTCTAGAAACTGCGGGTGGGTCGCACCCGGCCCTATATTTCCTTCCACTCCCTCCCTCAGACCTGCACATCGACCGATCTCTTACTCATGTTCTTCGACTCTCAACTGTTCTTGTTCTTCGATTTCCATTCCGATTGTTCACGTTCTTCGATTTCGCCTGTTTTTCGTAAAGGTTTCTCAATCATCATCACTTGCATTGTGCTCTTTTCGTCAGCAGGTACAGTTTTCAGTTCATTTGCCCTTTGTTTGGACGTCATTTGAGGGTTTTCGTGAACTGATAGCTGATCCCAGGTTTGCCTCCAATTTCACCTCAAGCTCGACGGCTATTGCGTGGTTGTTGTGCAAGGGAATGGTAGACAGTTTCTCGAGTGACAGGAAGTGGTTTTCTGCTGAGACATTTGTTTGATTATGTAGAGTTCGACTTAATTATCTAGTCCCGTTCTGTTGTTTACGTCTCAATTCAGACTTACTCTTCACAGATGCTGGAATTGTGACTCTAGACTCTCAGCGGATGGTAAAGTGTAGAAGTACGCTCTATGTCATCAATTCCAACTCCGTCGATTACACTAGTTTGCGTTAACCAATGCTTTATATTCCTTCATATTGCTCCATCAGACTTGCTGACTCTTGAATTTCGCATCTGACTTCTTTCGCAATCTTGGAAACTCCTGTAGTCTGTCTCGCAGGAATCTCAGAATCTTTAATTTACAGGCGGAAGTTTAGTCGGGCTTCGTGATCCACGAAATGGACCATCCGTTGTTCCAGCTTCTTTACATTCCAGATGAGGTGGAGAGATCTTTGAATCCGCCCGCACAGAAGTATGTGCGTGACAGCAGGGCGATAGCTAGCACTGCAGTGGATGTCAAGGAGATACCGCAGTCGTACGTATTCGTCGCCGACATGCCAGGTCTCAAGTCCGCAGATATAAAGGTACACGGATCCGACAAATTCACTGCAAATTGTCCCTACCGCAGATCTGTTGGAGCTCTGCTTTCAACTATGTTCTCAAACAGATAACTAATTTACTATTCAATACTTCTCCTTGTCCTGTACTGGATTCTTCTCCTACAGTTGGTAGAGAATAGCATCTTCGAAATCTGATGTGTACGAAGCACCAAGTCATAAACCTTTCTTTGCAGAAGTCTCTTTCCATATGGTTTTTTGCTTGATTTTAGATAATACTGAACTCGCCGGGACATTAATCTGGGAACGCAGGTGCAGTTGGAAAATGACAATGTGCTTACAATCAGCGGAGAACGGAAGCGTGAAGAGCACAATCCTGATGTGAAATTCATTCGCATGGAGCGCAGCGCTGGCAACTTCATGCGGAAATTCACCCTGCCTGCTAATGCAGACAAAGAGGGTATTACAGCTGCTTGCCATGATGGTGTGCTCACTGTTACAGTGCCTAAGGTTCCTCCTCCCGAACCGCCTAAGCCGAAGAGCATTGAGGTCACTGTGGGGTGATCCCGTATTTTGTCCACTACTCAGGGTGCTGATCCGCAACCTCTATCAGTATAACGTTTTTCAGCAAACGTAGAAACTGTTTTTTACAATCGTTATACAGTTTTTTGAACCTAAATAATAGCTGAAATCAAAGATGGATTTTGGGGTATAGAAATTTTGACAAGGCTTTTAAGATTAGGTCGATAATTCCTATATAGTAAATATAGTAGCCATGGCAGACCAGACAGTTTGAGTTCTGCAATCTGTTAAACTTCAATTTGCAATAAAAAAAATTCCTTTTTGTAAAATTCTCATTTCTTTGTGCCAACAGGTGTTAAATTGACAGTTGTATGTTGTCTCATGATGTGAAGGATTTGTGGAAGCCAATGTCTAACACCTGTTTGCACAAATCCTTGCCCCTTGCTTATCAATTCCAACACACTCATGACATGCAGTCTTAAATTTCCAAATTGTGTATATGAAAAGCTGTGACATGAAGATTAAACGGAATCTGGATATAGAAGTGCATGCTACATCAATAGTCAGTAGTGTCATCCTCATCACTACTAGATCTATGAAATGCTCTAATATACTTCTGACAACATCTTCTGCATTCAGGATGATTCTGACAATGTCCTTGGATGCTGTAACAATCTTTACTATCTAATATTGTATCACTGTCCTCTTGAGTACCAATACTGGCAGACTCAGGTTCACTATCCTTATCCTCCTCACACCTACCCCTACTATGTGAACTCTCAGCAAGAGAAGAAAACTTGTGTCTATCCTGTTTGCTGTGATTGCTCTCAAATTTTCCTCTTGTTGAGGATCCTGTCCATCGACCACTGGATTTCTCAATTCCAGATTTTGATGATGCGGTGTTTGTTAGTTCATTTCTCTTGGCATTGAACTGATATAGCATGCTGTTTGGTTTGCTTGACTTGCTATCTGTCTTGTGATTTATTTTTGCTAATCTGGATTTAGATCTTGGATGGTGCAATCTCAGGCCTTCTTCCCCAGATGAACCATCCTTCAAAATTGGATGTTTGTTTTCAGGTTTTTTGGGTTTGATTTTTCGGCCATGTTTTGTACTCTTGCCCAGTCTTTTGTTACCAACTGCTGATGGGTAGGGAGTTTTGCGAAAGCGTCTCTTCTTAATAGCTGGAAATTTTTGTTGTCCTTGTGCAGCAGCAATCCTAATAGTTTTCTTCAGTTGATACCTTCCCCGGCATGATGGTCTCTGCAAAGCTGCTTTCATTCTTAAGCCAACAGTCTTTTTCATACTTGAAGAAATCCTTGTCCTGTACTTTTTCTCCAAGAACTTAAAAATGTCAACTTCAGTAGCTCCTGGTCGCTCCTTAAGTGTGGCCAGAGCATCCTCCACTAACACATCTAATGGCTGCTCACATATCTTAGCCTCACTGGATGAATTTCCCATCACGCTTTTAAGAGCTTGATATCATCAACCAAAGCTGCTAGAACAATTCAGGATGTCAAATAAACTCATTTCTCCAACATCCAAACACAGAAGCAACCTTTTAGGTTATCAAATAGAATCATTGCTCCAGCATCCAAACATAGAAACTGTATTCAATTTTTCAGAGCTGGGATCTCGAACCTGTGATGTCAACAACACAACCCATAATCTGCCATTTTGACGCATCTCAGTGGAATTTCTCCTACTGTGTAGAGAAATCCAACAACAGAGAGGAAAACACCCAGGTTATTGACACTACTGACAATCCTACCTCAAGTTTCTTCTCACTTTTCTCTGCAGCATAAACTTCTTCTATACTCATGAATGCTCCTGCAAGCTCAGCTTTCCTTGTAAACAATAAGCCATCACTTTGAATGGCCTTCCCCTTGGGATCATCATTCCTCCACTCCTTGCAAAGGTTTGTTTCCTCATCAAAATCCTTCAACAAACGCACCTCCCAACAATTTACCTCTCAATTGCAAGAAAATAAAACAAATTGCATGAAAGGGTGCTGAAAGCAACCAAGAGACATGTATATATATCTCATTGATAATATCCACATGACCCTTGGAGTTTATAGTCCATACAAGTGACAAAATGTGTTCTTTTGAACTTAATATTCCCTTTTGCAAATACTGAAATCCTACTATTGGTTCTATCAATTCAATCGAAATTGAACTCTCTTCAGTATTGAAGCGACACAACAGACTTTATTAGGGTGGTGACCTTTGGCAGTGATGATGCTTTTTCTCTTTTGGGTTTTATCACAAGATTTTATCAATAGGGTGACATCCATCTACCAAAAACGGAATAGCTTCTGCTGTCACCCAATGTTTGTTTTGATTGAAAGATGCAATTCAATCAATTCTTCATATTAACTTATGTGTTCTTTTGGGAAATAGTCTTGTTCTTTGTCCTTAATAGCTTCACAATAACCTGCCAATTCAATGTCCCCAGTTTTCAGTGAAGTCAAGGAAACCTTAGTTTAGCATGGAACAAAAAAAGATCACATTTTGCGGTGCCAATAATTTCTTGCTGGGGAAGGTTATAAGAAGAAAGTTCCACTGTGTAGCATATCGCAATTGAACCTGAACTTTCAACAACATCAATGTCCAAGGAGCTTTGTGATTCTCACTTGCTCCTGCACACTGAAATGGGTAGAAGTACCACATTTACTAGTTCTGTTTTCTGCTGTGAGGTTGAAATCATACCTGGACATAGTATGCAACCAAAAAGAAGGTCTGCAATAAAAGCTTGGAGACAATTATGCTAGCACCATCAACCACCTTCATAATCATGTTTGATACTTGTGGAATCAACACACTAAATTACTCAGAAAAGGATGACAAATTCATCCAAAGTGTGTTGTGGACAGTGGATTGTATGCAGGCATACCTCAACTATTCATGGCAACCTGCACAATTCAATAACTCCATTCTGTAATTTTCAACAATGTCAAATGGTACTAATTTGACAAATTGGAAATGTGGAACCAAAGGAAACTTTGTCAAAAAATCCAGCTTCAAATCTCATGTAAAACAAATGAGAGAACACATGGATCATCCATAACTAATGGCAAATTTACTGCAGATCAAATAATTCGGTAACTTCTGTAGAGATTCCAAGGAGATGACCTCTATAGATTCTTATATATATACCTTGAAGAATATTTCATCTCTATGAAGTTGCAGAAAGCACACTCTCAAACTTTCAAATGCTGTGAAATGCGTTGAAATACACCTACTAAATTGTTTTTCCAACCTGCCTAACTTTACAGTCACTGAATTGGGGTTCAATGCAGCAACATTTTCCACATTGTCAGATTTAAATCAACTCAGTGCCATGGATGCATATGATGGCACACGAACTATTGTACAACTCAATAGAAAACAGTAAAAGCTTCTGGTTTCTTCAGGGAGTTGAACAAGTTAAGACACACATCATTACTTTTCACAGAGAGACAACAAAAAGTGGACTAGATTAAAGTGAGTTGAGAGCACTGCAGTAACAATCAAGCTGATCACTTATCGTGTGCAATTGTTACAGCTAGTTTGCACTCAAATAAAGCTCAAAATACACATCTTGCTAGTGTACACTCTGCAGTTGGCAGATATCTTTTGTGCACATATATAAACAGTATGTGTGCTATCAACATAGTTCTAAAATATCCAGTAACAATTAATCAACTTGAACCAGTGGAATTATTGCAGAAGAATTAGGAGACTTGATAGGCAAGGGGTATATGGACCTCTCTAGAAACCTTTCACCAAATACTGGTGAGCTTTTAGTAAATTCCTACATTGTTGCTAAAAACAAATAGCTTTCCCACATGCAACCTGCCTCATGTGTAACACAGCCACCTTCATCAACATAGTTAGCAAATAGCAACAAAAGTGACTGTGGACATATATGTCCCAACCTCATATACACAATACCTGCCACAATTGGCTCAAGATTGACAAACCAAACACTCAACCACACATATCTAAACTAGCCACATCACACACAAGCTAACCTGCACCTGAAACATGCTAAAAATAACATGTCAACAGAATATCACCGTGTGCTACAGCTTAGTAATCCTCAAAAAAGCTTACTGAGTTTAGATGAGTGACCACATTTCTGCATCTTTCTATGTTAAGTGTCTCCCATTAAAAGATACTGCTCTTGATGTCCCAATATCTATGGTATCAAAGGCCCCACTGAATGTATGGCTCCTAGGAAATACACTTCAACCTCACAACTCCCACTTCTTCATCTCCATGCCTGACGGAGCACTTCCTTCTATTTTCTTGGTTCCAACCTCCTTCCAGTTTGTGGACAACACTGTCCCATTGGATTCCACCTATAACATGTACAATGCATACCTCTTGGTCAATTAAGCCTGCAAGCAAGGCCATCTAGTTCTAAAATGTTCCACCTATTTGAGTCCTAGAAAACCATAACTCTCAATGATCACAGATGAATATGCATCTACCTCCAGCAACAACCAGAATCCAAGAAGAAGCAAGTTCTGCATAACATCAGGGAATAAAGTGTAGCTACCTCTCAATAGTGCTAAAAAATGATCACCTCCAGAGAAGTAATAGAAGAGACAGTTCTCAAGTACACAAATAGTTGCATACTTTGAGCAGCAAAAAGCCCATAATAAAGAAGTAGCACATGAACACACAAAAAGAACTTACAAAAGATTTATTCATGGCTCGCCGGGTATCCTCATCAGCATTACTGTAAATCTCCCGGAACAGTTTGTTCAGTGCTGCATCCCCTTCCAACTTCTCATCCTTCTCCTGCAGCAGAAAAACATTCCAAGGCCAACTCCCTTCATGTTCCCACTCCCAGTATTGGAATCCAGAAATCTTCAAGTTCAGACCAGAGATGCAACATATAACATTTGCAAACTGCCCTGAAACTGCAATCAAATTAACCAATGCAATTCATGTTTACCAGTAGTAAGTTTAGGACATAATAAGAAATGCTCAGGGATCAGAGGCAGAAAATCCAGGACAAGGATGAAAGCAAACAGACAAACCTTGGACCTTCCCAGAGAATGGAGAGTAAGCACCAATTGCAACATAACAAAAAACTGGAAGAACAAGACCACCAGCATCTGAACAATCCTTGGAAAATGACAAAAAGCGTCTATCAAAATCTCCATGTGTTAAGAACTCTGTAGTTATAACTTTAAGTCAACTTGAGTAGATTTGAGAGATGGACTATTAACAAGATAATTAGATTCCAGACAAAAAGCAGGAAAAACCAAAAATGAACCTAAAAAAGAAAGGAGAAGAGAGAAACATATCTATGAGATTGCAGAGAGGCTCCACAACACTTCAAAGGTAAGATGACAAGAATGACAAGAACCAGTCAGTCATAAACTTATGACAGGCACTCACAAAGTGTTAGACCATCACCTTCATCATGTATAGCAGCGACAAGCTGCCATGACTCCCCACTGATATTAACCACTCCCAAGAGTGGATCAAAATAAGTATATAATGATTTGCCCAAAATTTCAGGCAACACATTGTACAAAACTTTGTGTCCTGATCTCTGTAGCATTTCAAAAACAACATGGAGGTTCTAAAGTGCAAGGTGTGACAACATTTGAAAGCACTCTAAGTATCTTCGTGAGTACTGAGAGTTTCTCCACACTTGCAATTTAAGTCATCCTGAGGGATGACCCAATAGTAAGGTCATAGGGAATTTATATCTGAAAAAATGACAGCAACAAATCAGCAGACATGACAAAAAGAAAACCCAACCCCAAAGACCAGAGAACATATACCCAAAAGCTGAGGAGCTGAGGAGCTGTTGTCATTGGTATCTTCAAAATGACCCAATGATAGAAATACCAAACAGAAATCTTTCTTTTTTCTGGCAACCTCTGGTCCTTTTAGTAGAAAGTAAAAAAGGAACCTTTTCTTACAAGACTAATTGTTAAGCTCATAATTTAAGCTACAAAACTCTCTTTTGGGTGACAAAATCTTAAGAACCTAGAACAGTGACTATCACCTTCTTGAAATTTTGGCCAAATATGACCCATGTTAATAACTGCATAATCTAGCTGAGAACACTAATCAGAAACTCATCAGAATGATGTTTAAAGCCCTTTGAAAGTTGGGTTATGCCTAAATCTAAAAGTTTCAAGAGAAGACATTAGCTACCGACATTGAAAAGTACATGAAAACACCTTTACTGAAAAGCATAAAAAACATAAAGCAAATGAAACTTCCTTACAATGGTCTGTCAACCAGGGGATTCAAGACAAGTTCTTGCAAGCTTAAAACCCACCTCCTTTTTAACTTCTGCCTCCAGCTTGTCCCAGTCCTTAGCAGGCTTTTTGCTGGATGTTGGATACTTAGCCTTTATCCCCGTGGTTACTGTTTCAAAAACCACACATGACAATAAAGCATAGGACAATAGACAATTCACTTCTACTGGGCACTCCAAGGAAAACAACAGTTTCTTCTGACTCAGTAAATGTGATCCTAGTCTATTAATTCTGTTGGATAGCACTTGTACCAAATCTACAAGCATGGAGACCAGTTATCACCATTTCTCACAGCCACAGTCTGAACAACAGCCTGTGGGATCGCCTGAAACTCCAGTTGCTTCCACTGAATGCTCTCAGCCTTGACAAGCTTGATCTCCACTTTGGTTTTCAACAAGGTATATCTACATTGTGCAGGGATCACCTGTGCAAGCCAGTTGAGGAGCCAACCCAGTGAGCACTCCAAGGACCTTACAAGCAGTGTCTGATTTCAAAACCCTCCTATTATTTTTATACTCACATATACCTGATACAGGTATACATGTGGCTGTTCAAACTACAGGGGATTTCTATAGGATCTTTTGCATAAGGTTTTAACTTATTGAGACCGGCTACATCTCATAGCAGTCAGAAGGACCTCAATGTCAGTTACTGACAGTTTCAGAGAAGTACAATTGCTGGCCCCTCTTTACATGCTCTCCTGATTCCAAAAGTCCATAATATGCCTTGAACAATACAGTTCATGTACTGTCCATCAAACTCTAATCTGCTTAGCCCTTCCTCTACCTTCATACTATTTGCAAGTCTGCTCAACAAAGCTTCCAACTCTTATTCCAAAAGCCACAATGCAATACTGATTCTTCAATATACATTTATCCCTCAACCAGACTTTTCTTTTGCTATAGGTACTGCAAGGATACATCAATAATTACTTACACCTCAAGCATATCTCCATGTCTGGTCAGAAAGAAAATCTATGTACATTCCACAAGACCCACACCTACCATAATCATGTTCCACAACTTACAAGCTCATCATCTATGTGCAAGCCACTCAGAAAATTCATCTCACAGGAAACAATTATCCAGGCTTCATCACTTACCTTGCCAAACAAGCGAAGCTGCAACACAAATGGATCTTCCTCCTCTAGATTGATGACAACGCTCAACTGGCAACACACGTCAAGCTAATCAGTACTTCAATTTTATGAAAAACTCAACCCAATTTACATGTGAGCTCTCAAAAAAAAACTACTGATATTTCTCCTGCAGCCTTGCAACTGCATGTGCAAATCTACATCATCAGCAGTCCTCTTTGCTTGCAGCTTGCAACATCAGCAGCTTCTGACCAAAAGGAATCTTCTCAATTGCCTATGACTAGCATAAAGTCCCCTTTCTCTGCTTCTAGATGCCCCCAAGTGAATCTCACCTCAAGCAGAGTGATTCACAGCAGACCCTCTAGTTCAAAAAATGCACTGGAAGTCTAAAGTACATTATAACAGTAAACACAAACAACTTTAAGAAACAAGATCACAGGGTAATAGACATAGATGGGTAACATACAATCTGCTCTCCAAACTCGACTTTCAAATCTTCTGCTTTAATGCCCTTTGCATAAACTCCGACCACCACTTGAGTAGATGTTTCGTACCACTCATGTCTGCCACAACCAGAGAGATGAACCACTTAACAGAAATACAACTAGAAGCAACACTCAACTTCTTTTACTGCAGCACCATGCAGACTGTTCCTTGCTTGATCACAAATTTTCTCTCAGGAGAAGTCCCCACCCCTGAGACCTTACCCTTTAGAGCTACTGCAAGCACTTTCTAACCACTAGCAATGGGAGAGATGTAATTGCCCACTGTTCACCACAGAACATGGAAACTCCAAGGTTCCCACAGTTAATGGATAACAAGTTTAGCTAGTGCAGGATTGGCTATCACAGGTAGGATCCATCAGGACCTAGTAGAGAATTCAATCTACCACCACTATGGCTATGAATATGTAGGCACTGGGCTACTTGCTGGATGCTTTTCTCAAGAGCTTATGATTCAACAGTTCCCCTCCCTACCCAACCATACTTGAATTTGGGAGGTGCAATGGGTGGAGGTGCAGGAGCAACATCTGCGGCCAGCTCTGTACTTGAAGGCTCAGGGGCAATGGGCAATTCCTCTTCAACAACTTCCACTGGCACAACATCATCCATTGGTGTGGAGACTTCTGCTTCATTTGGATGTAGGTCCTGTTGACTTTCCTTGATGGCTGCATTCACTTCTTCTGCAAGCTCACACATTGATGATGAAATCAGCATCTCAGATGGATAATTCCAAACCTTGAAACCTAAGGTGGGCTAGATTCAGCTCAGGAAATATTGCTGACAGTTGAAACTATAGTTGTTTCACAAGTTCCATGTTGAACCCTTGCCACTGGTTCTGAATGTGTCACCTTCCTACAATAGCCTTGATGATAGGCAAGCCCAATGTTAAATCCATCAATTTTGCAAGTACCTGAGCTTGTTTAATATGGTTTGAGAACTGTTTTATCAGAAGATGCAAAATACATCAAGGATATCATTGTCTGTTAATACTGTAGCTATTCTGTTTGAGTATCTTTTACATGAAAGTGTTAAGCAAGTCTATAGGGCTTCAGGATGACTGTGTGTTGATGCAGATTCATATGCACATTAGATAATTTGTGATGGCAAATACATGAAGCACATGAAAGATAGCTCTGCATTAGTGTAAAAGAACAGAAATTTTTAAAACTCTGATGGAGTAATCCTTGACTTAACCACACCCACATAATCCACCATGGTCTCTGTTCCTTTACCAAAATCTCTGTTCCTCTCTGGCACTTGACCTTCATAGACCCATACTCCACTAGTGGAATGTGCATTCAAGCAACAGCCATATGCTTTGGAGAATCTTGGGGTTAATCACCTTACACCAACTATTTTAAAAAATTGTAACAGAAAAAAGTGACCTTACCACTCAGTTCTGCATCACACTTTGAAATCCAAGTTTTAAAAGATGAATTTTTTGGCTCCAAGGCTGCCCCTGCAGCAAATGCTGACTTTGCTGTCTGGTATTCCTCAAGAGAGAAGCATGCAATACTGTCCATCACAATAATTCAGAACAAACACTGTTAATCAAGTTTAGTCCATCCACCAGCAGAATTAACCATGATTATGTGTAGTGGTACAAGATTTTTACGAAACATAAAAATGAAAAGAGAATGAATGCTAGGACAATGTCAAGCATCTTGAACAATCTGCAACTTGAACACTATCATAACGGGTGTCTAGCTGCAAAATGCTACTCTATTTCTTCTAAGGTGTATCCCAAGAACTCAGCTGTCTATTTTGTTAGCCCAAAACTCTGACAACAACATGTGAGGACAAGCATTCAGACTTTCAACCCACAATAGTCTACTGTGGCCTATGCATCAATCAGGGTACACACACACATGTTCACTGAACCTACATGGTAAGTCTTCATACTATGCTTCAGAAATCACAAGCTAGAGAATCACAAGAAACACCCAAAGGGCAGCTTACCCTTTTCGCAGATACGCCTTTGGAAGGCTAGGGTTCAACTCAATGGCTTTGTTAGCATCTGCTACTGCATCTGTTCACACCAATATGTATACCATCAATCAGCTTCCATAAAGTTTCACCAACAAGACGAAAATAGAACAAGAACAGGACTACACTATGTCCACAAGCCAGTCAGTACTTCACCTCCAACAAAGCTGGCTTGTTGCATCTCTTGAACCTAAGGTTATATCATGAACATTTCATAGGCCCTCTAATAGTCAAACGCCACAATCAGACAAAGGTCCTGACATATCATCTACTGCAACTAATTGTTCCTGAGCAACATAATGGTTACAAGTGCAATTTGCATGCAAAGTGTGAGGAGACAATAAAAGTGTATGTCCAATTCTAGCAGCCTGATTCCACCAAAAGTTACATTACTGTGCTAATCAATCAAGTGTCAAGAAATCCACGAACAAGAAGGAGGGGGCGCAGGAGAAGTAGAAGACGACATTTGCTGCATATGTGGAAAACCCTGGCTAATGGTACTTCGACCCTAAGATCATGGTAGACAACGCATCGCTGCTATTATAACAAGCTCAACCCTCACCTAACAAATATTCTCGCACCGCCTTTCAGGACAGCCGGTCAAAAGACCCAATGGCAGACAACATGAGTAGATGGGGGAGACGTTTGCGAGTGTCAGGTAGGATTGGATCGCAAAATGCCCGTTCCAACACTAGCCAGGTACCGATCAAGGGACAGCTTACCATGCAAGGAGCGGTAAGAAGAAGACAAGCAATCAAGAAAATCGATCATCAACCCAAAGACTCTCCACATACTCTATTTTTCTAGGGTTCCTACCATGCGCGGTCTTTAATGATACGCGCCATAGGTACCTGTAAAGTTCTCGAGCTTCACATGAGCAGCAGCACGACTGATGTAGAATGAAGCGTTCGTGGAATCCAAATCTAGGGCCTTAGTGTACAGGTTGACGGCCTCCTCGAAATCCTCGTCGACGAATGCCGCATTGCCTTTCTTCTCCAACTCCTCCGCCATGACCCTCCTGCCAATTCCCCCCAACCCCCCACTCTGTTCTCTCCCTTACCTCGAGATCGTGTTCGTGCCTGGCTTACTCGCTCGCTCTCTCGTTCTCTCTCTCTGTCTCTCTCTCACCTAGCCGGTGTGTGTCGAAGCAAGCGTGTCTCTGTTTCTCTGCAGCGAAACTCCAACCAACAATGCCCTAAAAACTAAAAGCCTGCCCCTCTCAATTTAGGGCTTAATTTCTGTCGGTATCTGTTGCAGTTTTTGGAGGTTTTTTTCCTTATCTAGAACCATCCTTTTTCATTTCCCGAGAATCTTAGAATTGGATTCCCTTGTCACTTCCATCCTTCTTCATACAAGAGAGAGTTTCCTGAGTTTCAAATTTCTGGAAAGTGTGGGCTTTAGACAGAATCAGAGCACAAACCAAAACATTAAAATCAACAGCAAAGATGGTTTCCTGAATTTCCAATTTCTGGAAAAAGTGGCTACTATTTGGTAGTTGAAGTGGCAACAAAGCCATTGAAATCAAAAACAAAAGCATTCAAATTTAAGTACCTCCTATGGTTTCTTTGTCAATCAATTGGACTTGGTGCTCAAACACAACTTTTTTTCTGATCAAATAATTTTTTGTCTGAGTTTATTCAGGCTGCTACTACTGTAGTTTTGCAGGAAACACAATTGTTCAAAGAAACAATGATTAGGTTAGTCTGAAAACAAAGCCTGAATTTGCATCCTTTGTCAATTTTCTTCCCTTTCTCTTTACTTCCTAATTTGTGGAAATGTGAAAGTGCCAGTGCTTTGTGGGGAATGCTTTGTTCGAAATTCAACACATGTGCCAACTATCCTCACGGAGAGAAGACAAGGGAAGAGAATGTGGGACCTTTATAAAACTTTAGTAAACCTTTCTTCTTAATCACTCATTGATATTATAACAAACATTCCTCTCACCATCAATGCACTAGCTTTTGCTAATTTAGTGGGGAATTTTTTCGAATTCTTGAGCTGGAATTTCTGGTTAAGAGTTCTGAAAAAAATTTATAACTCATCATCCTTTTTCGACAAAAGAATGAAACCTTCAAGATGCTCTACAGGAGGCTTCTCAAGCTTAAAAAGGATATTCATAGCATCTCAAACTTGGAAGCTGCCCATCGGTATTTTCGTTCGTTAGAAGGTACTCCGACACTCCATGTGCAGATTTTTGTAACGAATTTTTGGAAAATTTGTAGACTCATATACTTTGCTAGATGTGTATAACATTTTTGAAAAGTTAGAACTAGCTCATGCACACTATGAAGTCAGTACTATGAGGCCTCCATCACGTTCAAAGCCTGAGCCTTCACCAACTGCACCAACCATATCCTCACATTCTTCTTCAAGGGCTAAAGCGCTGCACTTGGCTACACCCATCCTACCTTCTTACAACTATTGTGGCAATCCTACCCACAAAGTTAGTGAATGCAACATTTTTTCTGAGGATCTCTTTTGTGATTATTGTGGGAAAGAGGGACATTTGGAAGTTATTTGTTTTGCCAAGTTCCTGGAACGAAAGCAACTCTAATTATTACGGCAAAGTCTGCCAACATCTTTTGCCACCCCTTAACCAAAAGTCAAGGCACCTCAACCTTCCACTCAAGCATTCCCCACCAAGAGTAATTTTAATAAGAATGTTAAGAAGAAGGAGCATAATGTTGACAAGAGGGAGGTGTTTCAAGCCCATGCCGCTCAAGTTCAAACTCTATAAAATGAACTCAAATCATTAAGGGCCCAACTTGCTTATCTGAAAAGCAAGTTTTCCCAACCAACTAGTCATGCCCAACTTGTACAATCTTCAGGATCATGATAAGGACCTCTTAGGTCATTCTACAACCTCTCACACGATGCCATGGTTGGGGAATATGTTTTTTCTAATGCACACAATTCTAGTCACACACCAAAATTTGCCACTTCTTTTTGCCCTTCCTATTTCGCAACACAAGAAGTTACTGTGGCACCCAAAGTTTCTGCCACTAGTTAGGTAATTCAGACCGATGGACTCGCATATAGTTCAAGTCCTATTACCATGGCTAGAAAAGCTCGAGCAGTCATGCCACAATCTTTTCGTCCTCTCAACATAGAAGAAGAACGCACCTTTGTTGGCGAGGGAGGAGGAGACTACTACACCACAAGTTGTTAAGGCATCAAATTCTCGTGTCCCAAGAATACATGTACATCAGGAAAACACACAATTTTTTTCCACTAATTAACTTATGGAGTGCTAACTTCAAATACATGAAGTGGTGTAAAAGCTTGTGAATACACTGTTGTTTAATTTTCAAATTAAGCACCAAGGACATAGTTGCAGTACTACAGGATACCCTAAACATTACATTAGGTCTTCTACCAATCTTTGATCCACATGCTACAGGGGTCCCATCCAACACCTTGGAGAGACACTCGATTAACTCACATGTTGAAGATGGCGTTCATAATTTGATCACTAGTTCTAGCATGGTTAAACTAGTGGGCTCTCCTACCTTTTATTCTATATTCACATATTAGAAGAGAATTAAGAATACCTCATTCATGGATTTGTTATTTAACAAAGGCATTGTGAATAGCCATTCTCTCCACAAAGTCTCTCACTCATTTCCGAAGGTGGTACCTAGTGAGAGAACTTCCATCGCCACCAAAGTTGCCATTGTCAACAATATTAAATCAACAATCCAAGTGGGAGGACATACACCCAAAGTGGTACTTCTTGATATAGGTGCTCAACTAGTGATTTTTGGAGTTCAATTCACCAAGAAGATGAGCATGTTTGATTCTAAACTACAAAAATTTCTATGGCAAATTCACACCATTACTGAAAGTGTAGAGGAGGTACTTGGAGAGAGTTCGAATTTGATTAC
>Ga0209611_10002371_pt1 | contig 33068 bp, 20 predicted proteins | sample S1TSphgellanicum_3_FD_187693 | JGI IMG/M metagenome (GOLD analysis project Ga0209611, IMG submission 187693) | Host-associated microbial communities from peat moss isolated from Minnesota, USA - S1T2_Fc - Sphagnum magellanicum MG (SPAdes) (version 2) | ecosystem: Host-associated > Plants > Peat... | reverse complement strand
GGGGTTCCCTTGACGCAGCCGCGCGAGTCGGCTTCGCGCGAACGCGGATCGCAGCGCTCGCGGCCGTTGCAGGCGCGCTTGTCGTCGCAGTCGGCGTCGGTGACGCAGATCAGCGCGGCCTGGTCGCCGTCGGTGGTCGCAAGTTCGCCCTGCCTCGCAATCACGCCGGACAGAGTGGTGTCGAGCAACCGTTCCGGTGATGTGCTGTTGCCCGGCAACTCGACGTCGGCCGCGAGGATCTCGAGTCCGGTGGCGGCCGAACCTGCGGATCGGTAGTAAATGCCGAAGCGCACGACGGTGCGCGGATCGAGCGGATCGTTGAGCTTCACCGGAATGATGTGCGTGGAGTCGGGCAACCATGCCTCGCCGTGCACCAGCGGCAGATGTCTGACGGTTTTCCCGGCCTCATAGATCCGCAATTCCAAGAAACTGCCGGCGGTCAATTCTTGCGCACCGGTGACGACGCGAACTTCGAGACGGGAGACGGGTGCCGCATAAACGCTCGCGGCGCCCAAGGCGTTCCCGGCAATCACGAGCGCACCGGCCAACACGATCGGCCAGACTGAAATCGGCAGGTGTAATTTCATGGTGGCACCTCACCTCTCCACAACGAATCGCATTGCTCTACGTTTCGGTATCATAGCCCATCCTGCATCGGCGCTGCGTCTGCTAAGGTACTTCATCGACATGCTTGGAGACCGTGATGCCCGCCGTGGCGGAACTACGAGGATTGTGGCAGCGCTCCCTGATCGCGTTGCCCGACGGCAGCCGCGACACCACCACCGAAGTGCGCCGGCTGCAGGGCATGCGCGCCTATGCGACGCAACACGATTGCCTGCGGCTTGCGGACCAACAAGGTTTTGCCGGTTACTTCAGCTTCGACGGCGATATGTTAAGTCTCGACCTACGGTGGGAACCCGCCGAGTCGGAGGGCGACACGACCGCACTGACGCATTCCGGCATCGCTGAGCATTGATGTTGCACGGTGATTCGCTGAAATTCCAAGGTGACACGCTGACCACGAACGGCGAAATAGTATTGTTGGCCGGCGAACTGAAGCGCCACTTCGGCTTCGAACGCTTCCGCGCCGGGCAAGAACCCGTCGTGCGCGATGCGCTGGCGGGGCGCGACGTGCTGGCGCTCATGCCCACCGGCGGCGGCAAATCGCTGTGCTTCCAGCTTCCCGCCCTGCTGCAACCGGGCGTCACGCTCGTGGTCTCCCCGCTGATCGCGTTGATGCAGGATCAGGTGCGCCTCTTGCGGGACAACGACATCGCGGCGAGCTTCATCAATTCGAGCTTGCCGGCCGCGGAAGTGGCGCGGCGCACGGCGGCGCTGCTGCGCGGCGAGTACAAGCTCTTCTACCTCGCGCCCGAGCGCCTGATGCTCACGGAATTTTTGGACGGTCCGTTGCGCGCGTTGAGCGAGACTCCGGGGATCAACGCCTTCGTGATCGACGAGGCGCATTGCGTGTCGGAGTGGGGCCATGATTTCCGGCCGGAGTATCGGCAACTCTCGGTGCTGCGGCGCCGCCACCCGCAAATCCCGATGCTCGCCTTCACCGCCACGGCGACGCCGCGGGTGCGCACCGACATCTTGGGTCAGTTGGCGCTGCGTAATCCGGCGATTCACATCGCGAGTTTCAACCGACCGAATCTCTTCTATCGGGTGACCCCGAAGGGCAAGCACACCTACGCGCAGTTGCTGGCCCAGGTTCGCGACGGCGGCGCCGGCATCGTCTACGCATTGTCGCGCAAGCGTGTCGAGGAATTGGCGGTTCAGTTGCAAAGCGACGGCATCCGCGCACGGCCCTATCACGCGGGTCTCGATGGCGACACGCGGCGCGACAACCAAGAAGCCTTCATCCGCGATGACATTCAGGTCATCGTCGCCACCATCGCCTTCGGCATGGGCATCAACAAACCCGACGTGCGCTGGGTCGTCCACTACGATCTGCCGAAAACCTTGGAAGGCTATTATCAAGAATCAGGGCGCGCGGGCCGCGACGGCGACCCGGCACGCTGCACGCTGTATTTCGGCGCCGCGGACATCCGCACGTCCGAATTTCTGATCCAGCAAAAAGTGGATCCGGGCAGCGGCCTGCCACTCGAGAATGAACAGCGCGTGGCGCGCCAGCAACTGCGGCAGGTGCTCAATTACGCGGAGTCGACCGAATGCCGGCGGGCGATTCAATTGCGCTATCTCGGCGAGACCTTCACCGGCCCCTGCGGCGCCTGCGACAATTGTTGCGAGCCGCGCACCGCACAGGATTGGACTCTGGAGGCGCGCCAATTCATGTCCTGCATCGCGCGCCTCGCGCAGCGCGGCCAGCGCTTCGGCGCCGCCCATGTCATCGACATCCTGCGCGGCGCGCGCAGCGAGCGTGTGCTCTCGCGCGGACACGACTCGCTCAGCGTCTACGGGATCGGCAAGCAGCGTTCGGTCGAGGACTGGCGGATCCTGGCGCGTGCCCTGCTGCATCAGGGCCTCATAGAAGAGACTCAAGACGGCTTTCCGGTGTTGTCGCTCAACGCCCAGAGCCGGCTGGTGCTGCGCGAGGAACTCGAAGTGCGGATCGCCGCGCCCGTTCGCCCGAAGCGGGCGCCCCCGCCAGCGGCCGCGCCGTCCCCGGCGGGCACGGCGCTGCCCCGACCGGGCACGGCGCCGTCCCGGCCGGGCACACCGTCGACGGGTCTCGAGGCCGGGCAGGACGGGTTGTTCGACGCTTTGCGCGAACTGCGCAAGCGCTTGGCCGACGAACACGGGGTGCCGCCGTATGTGGTGTTCCACGATGCCACGTTGCGCGAGATGACGCAGCGGCGGCCGCTCACGCTCGGCGAGTTCGCTGAATTGCACGGTGTGGGCGAGGCCAAGCTCGCGCGCTACGGTGAGCAATTCATCGCCGCCATCCGCGGCCACGCCGCAAAGTAGTCGCGGCCCCGCGTTGAAATGGCCGCGAGCACACGGCGGACGCTCCGCGCAACACGCCGCGCGGATTTGCGCTTGCGGCATGGCGGCTTCCGGTGTATCTATCGACCTCAAGCACAATGAACGTTCTCGATGAATTCCCCGTCACGAAGAAATGGCCGGCGCGGCACGTGGAGCGTCTGCAGCTGTATTCTCTGCCCACCCCGAACGGCGTGAAGGTCTCGATCATGCTCGAGGAAACGGGTCTGCCGTACGATGCGCATTTGGTGAGCTTCGAGTCGCACGACCAGAAGACCCCGGAGTTTCTGTCGGTGAGTCCGAACGGTAAGATCCCGGCCATCCTCGACCCCCATGGTCCGGGCGGTAAGCCGCTGGCGCTGTTCGAGTCGGGCGCGATCCTCATCTATCTGGCGGAGAAGACCGGTCAGTTCATGCCGCAGGATCCGGCCGCGCGTTATCAGACCATCCAGTGGCTGATGTTCCAAATGAGTGGAGTCGGACCGATGTTCGGCCAGCTCGGCTTCTTCAACAAGTTTGCGGGCAAGGACTATGCGGACAAACGGCCGCGCGATCGCTACGTCGCGGAATCACGGAGGCTGCTCGGGGTGCTCAATACCCGGCTCGCGGACCGCGCCTGGATCGCGGGCGATCAGTACGGCATCGCCGACATGGCGACGTTTCCCTGGATCCGCAACCTGATCGACTTTTACGCGGCGGGCGACCTCGTCGGCATCGGGGACTTTGCGCACGTCACGCGCGCGCTCAACGCCTTCGTGGCGCGTCCCGCGGTGCTGCGCGGTTTGGAAATTCCGGCGCGGGTCATTTGATCGCGGGTCATTTGATGCTGCGCAGCCTGCGCTTGAACGCGCCCAGCACTTCGTCGAGTTCCTCGATGTGAAGTGCGGCGCCCATGCCGATGAACACCAGCGCACCCAACAGCACGGTCGCGCCGAGCGCGCTCACTTTGAACGCGAGCGCTTCGGTGGCCCAGTCAGCCAATAGCCAGTGATTCGACGCCGCGCACACCGCGGCCAATCCTATGGCGGGGACCGCGAGCCGGCCTGACATCCCGAGCATGCGGCGCGATTCGAGGCCCCCGGTCTGCCTGCGCATGAGCGCGTACAGAATCAGGAAATTGACGGTCGCAATGCAGCCGGTCGAAAACGCCAACCCGCGCGGGCCCCAGCCCAAGCGGTAGGTGAAAACCCAATTGAGCGCCAGATTGAGCGCGACCGCGAGGAAGCTCACGAACATCGGGGTCTTGCGCCGGTCGAGCGCGTAGAAGGCGTTGACCAATATCTTGAGCGCAGCATAGCCGGCGAGCCCGATGGCATAGAAGCGCAGCGCCCCCCCGGCCTGCGCGGCTTCGTAGGCGGTGAATTTTCCATGCTGATACAGCACCGACATGATGGGCTCGGCGAGCATCATGAGGCCGATCGTGGAGGGAATCGTGAGCAGAAAGGCCAGCCGCATGGCCCGCGCGAGTTCGCTGCGAAAAGCGGTCATTTGACCGGCCACCACCAACCGCGAGAGCAGCGGCAGGGTCACGGTCCCCAAGGCGACGCCAAATAGACCCAAGGGCAACTGCATCAACCGGAACGCGATCGAGAGCCAGAAAATCGCGCCGTCGCCCAAGGTCGATGCGAACATCGAATTGATCAGCACGTTGAATTGCGTGGTGCTCGCCGCGATCACCGACGGACCCATCAGCAGCAGGATCGCCTTGACGCCGGCGTCGCGCCAGTGAAAATCGGGCTGGAAGCGATACCCGATGCGGGCGAGCGAGGGGAGCTGCACGGCCAGCTGCAGCGCACCGCCCAAGAGCGTCGCCACCCCTAAGCCGATCAGCGCGCGGGATCCGAAGTGCGGATCGATCCAGAAACCTAAGCTCACGCCGCCGACGATCGATCCAATGTTGAAAAAACTCGATGCCATCGCCGGCATGCCGAAGACGCTGCGGGCGTTCAGCATCCCCATCACCAGGGCGGCGAGCGAGACCAGCAAAATGAACGGAAACATGATGCGGGTCAGCAGCGCGGTGAGCGCGGCCTTCTGCGGATCGAAGCCCGGCGCGAGAGTCGCGACGAGCTGATCGGCAAATATCATCCCGGCGATGCACAGCACCCCCAGCAGCAGCGCCGTCAGCGTGGCCACTTTATTGGCGAGCCGCCAGGCGGCCGCATCGCCGCCGCGCGCAATGGTCTTGCTGAACGTCGTGACGAAGGCCGCCGACAGCGCCCCTTCGGCGAACAGATCGCGCAGCAGATTCGGAATGCGGAATGCCGCGGTGAAGGCGTCCATGGCCGCGCCGCCGCCGAACAGGGCGGCGAAGATCTGCTCGCGCGCGAGGCCGAGCAGCCGGCTGCACATCACGGCGAGGCCGATGATCCCGGCCGCCTTGGTATTGAGCCGCTCGGTGCGGGCGTCGGGAGCGATCGCAGCGGCGGGGACCTTCGCGGGGTCGGGATCGGTCATGTGGTCGCGATCATCGCGACGACGGTGACCGCCATCACCGCCGTCGCGACCCATCCCAAGCCGCGCAACCGCGGCCGGATCACGAACCGTCCCATGATGTCCGCGCGCGAGGCCAGAATCATCATGACGGCCATGATGGGCACCGCGATGACGCCGTTGATCTCGGCGCTCCACACCAGCGCGCGCATCGGATCCAAATGGGTGAAATTCAACGCCACGCCCCCCACGGTCGCGACCGCGATGATGCCGTAGAACTCGAGCGCCTCGTGCACCTTCATGTCGAGCCCCGACTGCCAGTCGAAGCTCTCGGAGACCGCATAGGCGGCCGAGCCCGCGAGCACCGGCACGGCGAGCATTCCGGTGCCGACGATCCCCAAGCTGAACAGCAAGAAGGTCAACGGGCCGCCGATCGGCCGCAGCGCCTCGGCGGCTTGCGCGGAGGTCTGGATGTCGACGATGCCGGCCGAATGCAGGGTGGCCGCGGTGGAGAGGATGATGAAGAATGCGATCAGGTTTGAAAATCCCATGCCCACATAGGTGTCCCAGCGGATGCGCCGCAGGTGCGCGCGGGCGACCCCCTCCGGGAACGGGACGCCTGCATGGGGCACACCGAGCTTGGGCGCGCCCGGCGGCGCTGCCGCCTTCATATCCTCCATCTCCTGCGCGGCCTGCCAGAAGAACAGGTAAGGACTGATGGTGGTGCCGAACACGGCCACGATCATGGTGATGGTGTTGTGATCGAGAACCAGTCGGGGCAGGACCATCTCGCGGAGCACGGCCGGCCACGGCACATGAATGGTGAAGATCACCGCGACATAGGACAGGAGCGCGAGGGTCAGCCATTTCAGATACCGCACGTAGGTGGCGTAGCGCAGCAGCACCTGCAACACGAGGCACAACGCGGCGAAGCCGACCGAATACAAGTGTGCGGACCCGCCGAGCAACAGGCGCAGCGCTTGTCCCATGGCCGCGATGTCCGCGGCGATGTTGATCGTGTTGGCGATCATCAGCAGGCCGACGATGCCGTACAGCACGGAGCGCGGGAAGACGGCCTTCACGTTCGCGGCGAGTCCGCGCCCCGTGATGCAGCCCAACCTTGCGCTCACCATTTGGATGCTCACCATCAAGGGATAAGTGAACAGCACGGTCCAGAGCAAGTTGAAACCGAACTGGGCCCCGGCTTGTGAATAGGTGGCGATGCCGCTCGGGTCGTCATCCGCGGCGCCGGTGATCAGGCCGGGACCCAATTGCTTGACGCGCGGGTCCTCTGTGATGCTTTTGAGCAGTTTCACCATCCCGATACCCCACTCAACGCGGCTGGACAATGCTCAACGGCGATCGGCCTGGCCGCATCGAACGGCCGTCTCGCTTAAGCGGCGCGCCCGCAGAGCCACCGGTCGAGCGCGTCGAACGTGGCGACCGCGGCCTGCGTTGCGCTCGAGCACCGCGCCGGCGCGGAGCACCACGCGTCGAGCGCCGCGCCGAACGTCTGCCACATCGGAATCACCCGGTCTCCGTAGCTCGCGAGGAAGGCGGCGCCGTGCAAAGGCCCAAGGCCGAGCCGCGATTCGACCAAGGGCAACAAGGTGCGTCCGCCCAGCGTCGCCCCTTCGAGCACGTAGGCGCAGCCAAAGGCGGCGGCCGGGTCCGCGCAGGCCGGCAAACCCGGGCAGAGCGGCATCGACCCCAATGAATCGGGCGCCGCACCCAAGGCGATCAGATCGCTCTCGAGCAGCGGAAGTTTGCGGCGCGACTCGTAGTCCTCGAGGGCGCCACCGAAGGCCCCGGGCGCCAAGGCCTGTTCGAGTCCCGCGCAAAAGCCCCACATTTGCGCGAGATGCGAACGGTAGGCTTCAAGGTTCGAGAAGCGCCCCTTGACGTCGAGTCGCTTCTCGAGACGCTGATGGCAAGGCCACGTGGCAAGACGCAACCCCGCCATGGCGCTCACGCGAGCGCCGCGGCCTTCGCCTTTGCCACCTCCGCAATGACCTCGTCCGCGACGTTGCGCGGCACGGGATCGTAATGAGAGAACTCCATCGTGTAGGACGCCCGCCCGCTCGTCATCCCGCGCAGCTGACCAATGTAGCCGAACATTTCGGACAGCGGCACGTTCGCGACCACGGCGATATTGGTGCCGCGTTCCAATTGATCCAGGATCGAGCCGCGGCGGCGGTTGATGTCGCCGATGACGTCGCCGAGATAGTCGCCCGGCGTGACGGTTTCGACCTTCATCACCGGCTCCAGCAGAATCGGGCCGGCCTTGCGAATGCCCTCGCGGAAGCAGGCCTTGGCGGCGATCTCGAAGGTCAGCGCATTGGAATCGACGTCGTGGAAACTGCCGTCGATCAGCGTGGCGCGAAAATCCACCGTCGGATAGTGCGCGAGCACGCCGTCTTCCTTTTGGATCTTGAGACCCTTTTCCACCGACGGCACGAATTCCCGCGGCACCGAGCCGCCGACGGTTTCATCGACGAACTCGAAGCCCGCGCTGCGCTCCAGGGGCTCGAACACGATCCACACTTCGGCGAACTGGCCGGAACCGCCGGTCTGCTTCTTGTGGATGTATTGTTCGGTCAGTTTCTTGGTGAAGGTCTCGCGATACGCGACCTGGGGCTCGCCCATGATGCCCTCGACACCGAATTCGGTGCGCATCCGGTCGAGCGTCACTTCGAGGTGCAACTCGCCCATGCCGCGCAGGATGGTCTGGCCGGTTTCGCGGTCGGTTTCCAGGTGCAGCGAGGGATCGGCCCGCACCATCTTGCCGAGCGCGGAGCCGAATTTTTCCTGTTCCGCCTTGACCTTGGCCTTCACCGACACGCTGATGACCGGGTCGGGGAAGCGCATGCGTTCGAGCACCACGGGGTGGGCGGCATCGCACAGCGTATCGCCGGTTTCGGTGTCCGCCAACGAGACGAGCGCGATGATGTCTCCGGCGCGGGCCTCTTCGACCGGATTGGCCTCCTTCGCGAACATCTCCACCATGCGCCCGATCTTCTCGCGTTTGCCGCGGGTCGAATTCTGCACCGAGGCGCCCTTGGTCAAGACGCCCGAATACACGCGGATGAAGGTGAGCGCGCCATAGGCATCGTTGATGACCTTGAACGCGAGCGCCGAGAACGGCTCATCGTCTGAGGTCTTGCGCTCGCCGATGGGTTCGCCGTCGGCGTCGACGGTCTTGATGGAGGGCACATCGGTGGGTGCCGGCAGATAATCGACGACCGCGTCGAGCACCTGCTGCACACCCTTGTTCTTGTAGGAGGAACCGCAGAGCACCGGTGTGAACGCCGAGTTCAAGGTGCCCTTGCGCAGCGCCTTGCGCAACAGGTCGGCCGACGGCAGCGTGCCGTCGGTCAGATACGCCTCCATGGCCTCATCGTCCTGCTCGAGGCAGGTGTCGATGAGCTCGGTGCGATATTGATCCGCCTTCGCGAGCAGCTTGCGGTCCTCGGGCATGGTGATGTGCAGCTTGTCGGCGAGATCCGGCGTGACGTCGAGGATGCGCCATTCGGCATCCTTGTCGTCCGAGTCCCACACGAGCGCCTTCATCTCGACCAGGTCGATCATGCCCTTGAAATTGTCTTCCGAGCCGATCGGCAGTTGCACGGGCAGCGGACGGGCACCGAGACGCTTTTTGATCATATCCACGCAGCGCACGAAATTCGCTCCGCTGCGATCCATCTTGTTGACATAGCAAATGCGCGGCACGCCATAGTTGTCGGCGAGCCGCCAGTTGGTTTCGGATTGCGGTTCGACGCCGGCGACTCCGTCGAAGACCACCACAGCCCCGTCGAGCACGCGCAGCGAACGGTTCACCTCGATGGTGAAATCGACGTGTCCCGGGGTGTCGATCAGATTGATTTTCTTGTCGCGCCAGAACGCCGACACCGCGGCGCTTTGAATGGTGATGCCGCGCTTTTGTTCCTGTTCCAGGTAGTCGGTGGTGGTCGAGGTCTTCAAGTCCTTGGTATCGTGAATATCGATGATCGTGTGCTTGCGCCCGGTGTAATAAAGAATGCGCTCGGTCGTCGTCGTCTTGCCGGCGTCGACGTGGGCGATGATGCCGATATTGCGGATATCGGAAAGAGGCGTTGTGCGGGGCATGGCAAAAATTCCCTAACAGTTTCAGGTAAAGGCGCGGGATTCTGCCACAAACAGGCGCCTACCGCCGGGAATGTGCCGTTCTACGGCCTATTTGACGCTGTAGCCCCGTCCCTCGAGGCAGGCCGCCTGGGCCCGCAAGTAATCGGATCGCTTGCCGGGCACGGCTCCCGGCGCAGCCCCGCCCGCGGCGGGGTCGAATCCGGTTTGGTCCGCCGCCCACCGGTGGCACTCATATTTATCGGTCGCGGCTTTTTCCGCGGATTGCCCATTCTTCGGATAGGCGATGAGATCCGCGGGCGCCGCGGACGGGCCCGACGTCCCGGACACGAGCCCCGGGGGCGGCATCACGGTTTCGTACTGGCCGACCACGCCGTTCCACCGATAGTAGGTGTTGTCGGCGTAGTAATAGGGAACCCCCTCCCACCACAGCGTCGAGTAATAGAGCGGCAACGTGGCGTAGTAAAGCCCGAGCCCGAGGCCCAAGCCCCAACCCCAGCCCCATCCTCCGTAATACCGCCCCCAGCCATACCCTCCCCGCCAACCGTAACCGCCGCGATAACCGTAGCCGGCGTGGCCGGCGAAGTGTCCGACCGCGGCATGCTGCGCCGATGCGCTGGTGCTCCACATCGTGCCGGTCACGAGTGCGGTCAAGACGAGGGTCAGGGCGGGGATTTTCACAAGGCGATTCATGACGGCTCCAAAATCGATCTGGCACGTACTCTGTGGAGCGCTCCATGGCCGCCCCGGGTTCAATACTATATGACCTTTTGAAGGCGCTACAGTTCCTTGTCCACGACGCAATCTGCAACCCTTGCCGCACGGTCCACCCGACGCGACGGATTTCTTCTGGCGACCGTCGGCGCCATCACGTTCTCGGGCAAGTCCATCATCATCAAGCTGGCCTACCGCTACGGCGTGGATGCCGTCACGCTGATCATGTACCGGATGCTGTTCGCGCTGCCGCTGTTTCTGCTGCTCGCCTGGTGGGCCGGGCGCGGCAAACCCAAGCTCACCTGGCGCGATGCGAAAGCCGTCGTGGGCTTGGGCTTCTGCGGCTATTACCTGTCGAGTTTTCTGGATTTCGCCGGCTTGCACTACATCAGCGCGAGTCTGGAGCGTTTGATTCTCTATCAGAGCCCGACGCTGGTGCTCGGCTTGAGTGTCGTTCTGTTTCGGCGCAGCGCCACCCGCGGGCAGCTCATTGCGCTCACCGTGAGCTACGCCGGAATGCTCTGTGTGTTCGGCCGGGAAGTGACGCTGCAGGGGACGCAGGTACCGCTGGGGGCCGCTCTCGTGTTCGGCAGCGCGATCAGCTACGCCGTGTATCTGGTCTTCAGCGGCGAGGAGGTGCGGCGGCTCGGGGCGCTGCGTCTGACCGGCCTCGCGAGCACGGTGGCCTGCCTCATGTGCATTGCGCAGTTTGCCCTCTTGCGGCCTTTGAGCGCCATGGCGGTGGCGCCGCAAGTCCTCTGGCTCTCGGTACTGAATGCCACCGTGTGCACCGTGGCACCCGTCCTCATGGTGATGATGGCCATGGAGCGGATCGGCGCCCCCCTCACCGCCCAGGCCGGCACCATCGGACCGCTGTCCACCATCCTCATGGCGGTGATCTGGCTCGGCGAACCGTTCACCGTATGGGTGGCCGCCGGCACCGCGCTGGTGCTCACCGGAATCTGGCTCCTCACGCGACAGTCCGCCGCGAGGACGGGCGCACAACCATGACGCGCCCGGGAGTCAGTACCGCCAACTCGTGAGGTCCGCGCCTGCCGGACTGGTGGCCGCAATCCGCTCGAGAATCACCGGCAGGTATTGAAAGTTGTAATGCAGCCGCGAGTAGGCGTTCGGCAGCTTCGGGTCGCCGTTCCAGCAATGCTCCGCCCGATCGCCGTACGCCACCGTGCCGCCATAGGGCGGCTCGAGCGCCTCGAGCCGCTCCTGCGCGAAGTACACCGAATCGGTCAGATAATAATTGTCGCCGGTACCCACATAGATGCGCATCTTGCCTTGGAGCTTGGGCGCGAGCGTCCCCCAATCGCGCGCGATGATGTAGGACAGATCGTAATGCTCGCGCCAATACGCCGCCACCGCCGGATCGATATCGCCGCTGACTTTGTCGAAGATCGGCTGCGGATAGCCGTCCTTGCCGATGGGCCCGAACACCGCCTGCCAGATGTCGTACTGCCCGCCCGAGCGGCTGTGGTCGCCTTGCGCGAGTTCCATGTAGTTCTCGTCGCGCTGGGTCGCGAATACCTCGCCCAAATAATTGCGAAACGCCGGCCGCTCGACCGAGGACGCCTCGCCTTTCAGCGAGTACGCATTCTTGTCCTGGTACAGGTTGATGATCGTATACGCGCGAAAATCGATCGGATCCGGGCACGCGGCGAACGCGCCGTTGTACATGTCGGGGTAGAACACCTGGGTCGCCAGCGCCTCCCAGCCCCCGGTCGAACCGCCGTAAGTGAACCGCGCCCACCCGGCGCCGATGCCGCGAAAGCGCCGCTCGATTTCGGGGATCAGTTCCTGGTTGATGGCATCGCCATACGGCCCCAAATTCGCCGAATTCACCGCGTAGCTGTCGTCGTAAAAGGGATTCGCATGGTCGATCTCGATCACCAGAAACCGCGGAAAGTCGGCCGAGATCCACTTCTGATAAAAGGCATAGGCCTCCTGCTGCTGGATGCGGTTGTACCCGGCCAGATGAAAGCGCTCCGAATAATCGGGCTTCAAGTCCGGATCGGGCGGCGTGGTGCGGAAATCCGAAACGTCCTCGGGGAAATGCCCGTGAAACACCATGAGCGGAAACCGCGCCTGCGGATGCGCATCAAACCCCTTGGGCACCAGCACGATGGCGCCTAAGAACACGTCCCGTCCCCAGAAGCGCGACAGCAATTCGCTGCGGATGCGCACGTGCCGGACGAACTCCGTATCCGGCTTCGGCGCGATCGGCGAAATCTCTTGATCGAGCAGCAGCGCGGTAGTCGCCGGGTGGGCCGGATCGATGCGCAGGTGCACGGGCGTCGAGTACAGATTGCCCGGCTTGGTGGCCCACTGTTGACCCTCGCCCCTGTCGGGCGGCAATTTCAAGGTGCGGCCGTCCGCGAAATGGAACGCCTCGTAGCGGTTCAATACCGCCTGGACCAGATACTCGCCGGCGGGCAGCATCGACAAGGATCGCGCCGGCCAGCCGAACGCGTCATCGCCGATGACGACCGTGCGGCCGGGCGACATGCCATCGACGTTCACGCCGAACAGATACGGACTCGCGAGCGGCTCGTTGGGTTCGACGTGAGTGCGCGGCTCGCGGGTCAGATCGCGGCTCAAGAGCAGTATCAGGCGCCCGTCGAGTGCCACGGCGCTGCGCGCCGCCGGAAAGCTGACGGTAAAACGGGTGCCTGAGGCCGCGCCTGAGGCCGCGCCCGAGGCCGCGCCCGAGGCTGCGCCGGAGCGCGGGCTCGCTGGCGCGCCACGCGCGCCGCCGCTGTGGAACAACGCCGCGCCAAGACAGATGACGGCCAGGGCTTTCATGAACTTGAGTACCTCGAATTTCAGTGGGTCACGGTGAGTCAGTTTGTCGCGGTCGGTCAGAGGGTCACGATGGGTCAGTGCGCCGCGGTGGGCGCCGCAGGCGTTGGATTGCCCGGTACGCACGGCGGCTTCAACGCGCGTGTGCCCGCGTACGCGCCCGTCTCGAGTTGTTGACACACGACTTTGGCGTCCTGTGTTGCCGGACCCGCGCTGGTGATGACCCAGCGCGCGGAGACCCACAGCTTGGCCCGGGACGCGCCGCAGGCCGTGTCGTTGGCGATCTGCAAGAGGCTGTCGCGATAGCAAGCCTCGACGGACAAAGGCTCGTGGTTGGGGCTGAGCACGGTCCACGACACCCTGCAGGCCGGTTTGAATCCATGCTCGCCATCCCCGCTCATCAGCGGCAGCGGCCGGTCCTTGGTCCGCGGGCCCACGATGCGCAGGTTCGCGACGCCGCATCCGGGCGTTGCCGGCGCTGCCGCTGCCATCGCAGGAGCCGGTGCGTCGTCCGGCGCCATGACCGCACCGGGCGCCGGCAGCACTAGAATCATGACCACGGCCAGGACCCCGAGGTGGAACAGAATCTTCATCAAGGGCCTCCCGTACTCCTATTGGCCAGCCTGATGGAACCGACGCGACGGCCGAAGTCGACGATCGCCGTATGCGCGACGAAGAATCCGACTGTTGAAAACGACAGGTAACCCACCCAGTCCCCGGGCGGCAGCCGCATCCAGCGATAACCGAACCAGACCGCGAAGGCCACCACGGTCAGCGACAGACTCAAGGCTCCGAGATACAGCGCGACGTTGCGCAATCGCATTTTGAGTTCACCCCGGGACGCCACCCGTATTTCGATCAAGACCGCCGTCACGATGGCGGCAACGAGGGTCGCCAGTTGGAGGAAAGGGTAGGCCGCCAGCAACAGCGATGCAATGACCAGCAGGGTGAGCGACAGCGCCACGGGGGTGCGGGCGATGAGCCGCGCCACGAAGGCGCGCGCCGACTCGGAAGGCGCCAGCGGTCCGCCATGGTGCATCGCTTCGGCACCGACCCAACTCTCGCGCCACACAAAAATTGCCGCGAGCACCCAGAGCACCAGCCAGTCATACAGATCGACACCCACAGGGAAACGACGAAACTCCTCCCGTAGCTTCGGCTCGCCGTCGAAGATCAGCAGATTCTCGAAGGCCACGGCGTGATAGTAAACGCCCGGCAGCAAGGTGTGCATGGGAGTCGTGATGAGATCACCGCTGGCGCGGAAATTGCCGCCGACGAACACGATCGAGCCTTCGACCAGATCGAACAGTTCGTCGTTGCCTATCCCGAGGGCGGAATCCGCCGCGGGGCTCAACAGAGCGCTCGCAAACAGCGTGGCGATCGGCGGGCAGCCGGTCTCACGCGGCAACATCGCCCGATCCACCATGGCGCGCAGCGACGGCAGAGTCGGTCCGCAGTCGGCCTGGGACCATCGCCGGTTGAACGGATCGCCGCGCGGCGACCAGGCAAGATCGAAGCCCGCGTCCGGCGAATGACCGCGCGTGAGGTCGGCCGCGCATTGACCGGGCGCAGCGACCGTGTCGCAATAGATGCGTACCGCGGCGCTGGTCAGCGCCGCCGCGCCCTGCCCGCCCGTCTGCTCGCCGGCTTCGAGCGGTTGTTCGAAGGGATAGCGTCGACTGACGAAATCCCCCTCATCGACCTGGCGGCGTACGGAAACCGCGGTCAGCACCTGCCCGGCGCGCAGCGGCTTGCCGGCGCCATCCGCGCAATTCGAATCGTCGAGCAGCGACAAATCGTGTTGCCGGGTGACCGCGAGGTACACCGGAATGCCTTCCGTGCGCAGTTGCCCGGCAGCGACGAGCAGTGCGCAAACATCAGCGGACGGTGCGCGGTCGAGGAGCAGGAAATCGAGCATCACCGCGCGCGGACGCAGCACCTCGAGCTCGTTCAGCAATTGCGCGTGGAAGGCGACCGGCACCGGCCAATGCGCGCCGCGCAGCGCGAGCGCCGCGTCATCCACCAGCATGACGACCGCGCGCGGCGCGGCGCCGCCGGCCGCGGTTTTGAGCGGACGCGGGTGCAGCCACTCGGCATCCCCAAACCAGGCATAGATCAAGTCCTGCGAGAAATGCCTGCGCAGGTGCGCGGAGCCGAACGGGTGAAAGTTGAGCACCACGAGGGCGACCGACGCCAGCAACAGACTCTCGATGAACAGCCCGCGCCCGCCGGCGTGTTCATGCGCCGCCGTGGCGCTCACTGGCGGACCGGGATGTCGATATAGCTGCCGCTGTACCAGCGGATCTTGATGGGATCTGCGCCGTCCGCAATCGATTCCTCGCTCACATCCTCCCCCGTCCCATAGTTGATCTCGCGATCCGGCCGCTTGTTGACGCCTAAGACCATGACGAGCCGGCTGCCCGCCTGCAGCAGCCGGCTCGTCATCCGTTCGCTCTTGAAGGTCAACTCTTGCCGCTCGCCCGCTTTCAACAACTGCCGATGCACACGGTCGCGCAGATAGCTTGCGCGAAATTCATAGGTCGGATTGAAGAGGTACACGTAGTCGCCCGTGGGCAAGAGTTCGTACAAAGTGACGTTCAGGTCCACGTCCATCTTGTTCACCGCAAAATCGAGCCGGCCCGAAAACAAGCCGCTGAACTCGGTCGGCTTCTCCAGCGGCTCGCTGGAGAACAACAGGCTGTTGTGAGTCGTCAAGTTGCGGCTGATGAAATCCGCGGGCGCAGTCCAGGCGAAGTCGCTGCGATCCGTCAGGCTCACCGTCTGGCGCATGATCGCCGCACGCGATGGCCTGTGGCGCACCAACCGATGCCGATCGCCGGAGGCATTCGCGTCCAAATAGAACCGCAGGGACCCCGTCGCCATGGCTTGCAGCGATGCCGCGTGCTGCCACTGATCCGTTCCCATCACTTCGTAGTTGACTCGATCCGTCAATAAAGTCGGCGTCGCGCCTGCTTTGAGGACGTGGTCGAACCACTGATACCGCAACTCGCGAAAGTCGATGAGAGCGGCCGGGTCGACTTCGTATTTTTGCAGCATGGCGAGCGGGCCATGCGGCATCAAGCTGTCGTCGTAGGGACCGATCACCAGCGTATGGTCGGCCGATGGGTTGTATCTCATGTGCTGCAGATAATAGTACAGCGCGCCCGCCTGGCTGCCGGCGTAATAGCCGGTCATCGTCAGCACCGGGATGGTGATGCGCGCGAATTGATCGCGGTAGGGAACCATCTTCTGCCAGTACCCATCGTAGCTCGGGTGATTGAGCCAGCGCGTGAAGATCGGGCTTTGCACCTGATGCAAGCGGCCGAAGTCCCGATACCGCCAGCCGCTTTGGTACCACTTCTGATCGAGCGCGCGCCACACAGCGTCGTCGTAATAGCCGCCGCCCGACGGCGGCTCGGGGTCGGTCGCGTACAAGGACCAGCGGTACGCGGAGTTATGAAAGATGCTGCCGGACATGGGGGCATCGATTCCGGGTGCGGTCGCCGCCGAGGTGGCGATCGCCTTGAGCGCGCGCGGCAGGCGCTTCGCGGCGGCCCACGCAGTGAAGCCGCTGTAGCCGTCGCCGTACATGCCCACCTGACCGTCGCTCCACGGCTGTGCGGCAATCCAATCGATCACCGCGCGCGCGTCATCGCCGTCGTATTCATAAGGAACGACATCGCGCGGATCCGTGTGCGTGCCGCGGGTGTGGGCCACGATCCCCACATAGCCGCGCGAGGCGCACTCCTTGGCGTAGTCCTCGGCATCGTAGATCGTGAATTCCAGCAGCGCGGGCAAGGGCTTCGCGGAATTCTTCGGGCGCACGATCTCGACCGAGATGCTTGCCCCGTCGGTGGTCTTGACCTCGGTGTCGCCGACGGTCTCGTAACGGCGCTGATCGTCTTCGGCATCGAGGGCATCGACCAATGCACCAAACGTGCGGTAGGCCTCAAACCCCAGATAGGTCCAGATCAGGTCCATCGCATCCGACGCGCTGATGCTGTCCTTCAGCCGTCGCTGATCGAAGGACTTTTGCAGGGCTTCTTGAAACACCGGCAGGGACGTCGCCAGCCAGCGCGTGACCGCGTAGGCATCCGCATCATTGAGCCGCGGCACCACATCGCGAAACGACTGGGTGAACGCCTGTGCAAAGGGAACCCGATTTTCGGCCTCCATCGCCTTCGCGTAGGCATAGATGTCGAAAATCACCGCACGCCCGACGCGCCGGCCGAGATCCGCGGCGCGCCGCCGCTCGCGCAACGATTGGCGCGTCGCGTACGCCGACGTGTAGTCGCCCAAGGCCATTTGCAGCGCGGAGAGATTCGCGAGATAGCGGTCCGGATCGGGTTCCTGATAGACCGGAAGGATGCGCTGCGCGAGATCGCGCATGATCGCGGGGGCGTTCGGGTCGTCCACCGTCGACGGTGCGTGAAATTCGAAATCCGCGGCGGCGGCCCAGGCCGGCAAGGCGGCGGCCAGCAGACAACCCAGCAGCCACGTCGCCGCGCGCAGCGCTCTTGAAGCTCGGCCGGTTGCCGCCAGGCTGGTCACGGGCGGGCTCCGCGCTTCGCCGGATCGCGTGCCTTTGGATCCAGCTTGGAGGCGCCCTCCTTGGGGGCGTCCACCTTGGCGTCCGCCGTCGGGGCGTCCACCCGGACGGCTTTGACGAGATGCAGCACGCGCGTGAACAGGGTGTGCGCCTGCGACGGTCCGCCGATATGGATGACTCCGGTATGTTTCAGCTCCTTGGCAAACACATCGACCACCAGTTCCAGCACGTCGTCATCGAGCGTGCCCAGCGTGCCGTCGATGAGCACCCACGGCGGCGCCTGCAGCAAGATGCGCGCAAAGGCCAGACACAGTTGCTCGTCTTGACTGAGCTCCCGATCCCACCGGTGGGTGGTGTCGAGCAGCGGTGCGAGGCGTTCGAGACCCAGCCTGAACAAGGAACGCTTGCAGGCCTCCTCGCTGAAGCTTTCTGATTTCAACGGATAGGCGAGCACTTCGCGCAGCGTGCCGCGCGGCAGATACGGCGTGCCGCGGGGCAGATAGAAAATCTGTTCGCCTCGCGGGCGGACGATTCGTCCTGCCCCCCAGGGCCACAAGCCGGCCAGCGCCCGAAATAGCTGAGTCTTGCCGGTCCCCGGAGCGCCCAGAATCAGCGCACGTTCGCCCGCCTTGACGATCACCTTGGTTTCCCGAAGCTTGTCGGCGTTGGCGGAGGACACGATTTCCAGATCATCGATGGTGATCTCGCCGGGCTCGCCCTCGCTGTAAGTGATGCGGCTTTGAAAATCATGCGGCTCTTCGGTGGTCAGCAGCGCGAGACGGAAACTTCCGACCCGCAGCAGCGTCGCGCGCCAATCGGCGATGGCGCTGAAGTTGTCGATGAACCACCGCAGCGAGGATTGAGCCTGCGTGAAAGCGCCGGCCGCCATCATGAGACCGCCGAAGGTCACCTTGCCGGTGAAATACAGCGGCGCGGCAACGAGGATCGGCGCGACGATGGTCACCCAGCCGAAGCCCGCGGTGACCCAGGTCAAATTGGTGTGGCCGCGGACGATGCGCCGCGTTGCGCTGAGCACGGTGTCGAGGTTCAGGGTGATGCGCCGCCGTTCATCCGCCTCGCCTGCCGCCAATGAAATGTCATCGACATGTTCGTTGACGCGCACCAGCGAAAATCGCAGATCGGCCTCACGGGCGTAACGTTCGGCGTTGCGCCCGATGAGGCTTCTTCCGACCCGATAGCTCAACAGGGAACCCGCGCTCGCGTACAGGATCGCGGCCCACAGCATGAACCCCGGAATCACCAAATCCGTGTCGTTGATGCGGATCGTGAAGTCGCTCGACAATTTCCACAGCACGCCCGCGAAAGTGCCGAACAAGATCGACGCTTGCAGAAGGCCCACGCCAAGATCCGCCGACAGCTCGCAGAGCTTGCGGGCATCCTCATGAATGCGCTGATCGGGGTTCACGCCGATCGCGCCGGCATTGGCCAGCCAGAACGCGCGGCGCGGCAGCAACCAGTCCTTGAGCAGGCTGTAGACGAGTCCCTCGCGCAGTTTCAGCTCCAGCGTTTCGACCATCCAGCGCTGAGCGACGTTGAGAGAAAGAATGAATCCGGCGATCACGAAGAACACGCCGAGCTCATAGAGAAAGTCGCGCAAGTCGCGGCGCGACAGCGCGTCGTAGAAAGGCCGGTTCCAGCCGTTCAGCCGGATCTGTCCGTAGGCGGTGGCGATCACGACCACGATCAGCGCGGCCACCAACACCGTCAGGTACTTGCCCGCGGGCGAACGGAAAATCGTGCGCACCATGAGCCTGACCTGGCGCACGAGCCCCAGGTGAGCCTCCGCATCCGAGCCGGTGTCCGGCACTTCTTTTGAGCGATCGTTCACGTCGTGCAGAGGATGATTGCAGGGGTGTGTGCGATCGTCACGCCATGTCCGTCAAAATTGCTGCTGGGAGTACCGTCGATGGTGACGCCCAACAGCGGCGCCGCCAATGGCGGACGCAGAATCACCGTCGCGGCGACCTTGCTCGAGATCTCCATCCGCAGCGTTTTTGCATCGATCCGTCGCAGCGAATAACTGAGGCTGCCATAAATCGTCGGCATCCGGTCGACGCGCACGCCGGCGCCCTCGAGCCATTCGGGGGCGAGACCGGCGGCGAGGATGAGGGACCGATCCGCTTCGCGCTCGTAAGCGATGAGGCTGCGCACGGCGAGCACGTACTCGGCCGCAATCCAGGTGTGCGGCAGGTCGCCGACGTGGGCCGGTGCGTGCGTGTCGTGCCACGCGATCTCGGGCCATTGATTCCACGGCGGCGGACGGCGATCCGCCAGAAAAAAGCGCAGCAATTCCAGCGCGGCATCGCGCCAACCCAGGCGCACGAGTGCGCCGATGATGCGGATTTCATACGGTGTATAGTTCGACCATTCGAGGGCGCCGCTGCGCTTGGCGCGCCAATCGGTGAGATATTTCTCGAACGTGCGCTGCACCGCCTCGCGGTTCAGCGCCTCGGGCACGTCGAACAGATACAAGGCATTCGAGGTCGCGGTCGGATCGAAGTCCGCCCACTCGATGCTGCCCGGGATGAAATCGAGATGGCGCCGCGCGCGGGTTTCCTCGATCGACGTGAACAGTGAATCCGCGAAGCGGGTACAGAGCGTCTGCCAATGTCGTGCCGAGTTCTCGCGACCGAGTACTTGTGCCAGTTCCACCGCGTCGCGCAATCCGCGCAGCGCCCAGAAATCATCCCAATACGAATGCACGGGCTGTGCGAGATAGCCCTCGTGACTGACCGATATGGGCAGCAGCCCGTTGGGATCGAGCACTCGTTCGATGTAGCCCACGGCCCTGTCGACGTAGGTCCAGCACTCGGTCAGCAGTTCGCGATCCAACGTGAACCGGTAGTAGTCGGCAATCAGCGCGATCAATTCTCCGTGGCTGTCATGTTCGACCAGCCAGTCAACGCCTTCGCGATCGACACAGCAAGGCACGAACCCGTCGGCGCGCTGATGCGGCGCATACCAGCGGATGTACTCGCGAACCTCTTTGGTATGGCCCATCCGCAGCAACGCCGCGCCCATCATTGCGCCATCCCGAATCCACGAACGCGTGTAGCGCCGCGGCCCGGGTTGCAGCGCCGGCCCGCTGCGCGTCACCAGAACATGCGAGGTGGCGGTCAGCGCGGCGTGAATGGTATCCATCATCGCCTCGTTGCCCGTCCATTGGGACACGGGTAGCTCAGCGCTCCAGTCGAAGGCCGGTTCGGTGAGGTCGAAGGCCCGTCCAGCAGGCGAGCTGATCTCGCCCATGCCGACCGGGGCCATGCACTGCACGCCGCTCTCAGCGCTCTCGTGCGCCCCGGCCGTGAGGTCGAACTGCAGCGCGCCCGTGGCGAATCCAAAGGGATCGTGGGTCTTCGAATTCGCGGGCAGCACCCCCGCCGCCAAATGAGTTGCCATGAATCCTTCATCGAAGGAGAGCGCCCCGAATCCCGTCGATGCCGTCAGCGATTCCAAGGGCGCGATCAGCGACTTCCCGTTGACGCGCACCCTCCCCTCGCGCCAATCGAGGTCGTACACCCGGCTCACGCCACCCACCTCGCGGAAACTCTGCCACGGCGGTGTGACTTGAAACGGACGCACGAGAACGAACAGGTGGGCGCGCAGCGAGTGGCCGGCCAGGTTCTCGAGACGATAGAGGACCCGTATCGCCCCGCTCCTTGTCGCCTCGGCGCGTATGCGGAACCGCCAGTCGGCGCTCTCCCAGATCACGGACGGCAGCGGCATATACCCTGCCTCGAGTTCCTGGCGCGAGGTCACGTCGCTCCACGTAAAGAGCCGGCCGGCGATCAGCAGCATGGGCTCGATCGAATACGACCCCTGGCTTACCTCGACCATCCCGTCGTCGTTGATCAGCGCGCATTCGGTGCCATGCGAGGTACCGAGGGGCGTCCACAGGCTCTGTTCGCGATGCAGCCAGCGCGGATGCCACCCGCGCGGCTCGGCACGGGCGATCCGGTACCAAAACGCCTCGATGGAGCGCGAGAATTCGAACGATTGCACACGCAGTGCCGCGCCCAACGACGAGTGCGCGAATTCCACGCGCAAGAATCTCACCTTCGTGCCGGGAAGGTACACATAGCTGCGCGTGCCGCCGGCACGGTAGGCCGCATGCAAGGTTTTCCAGCGTGTTGCGGTGTTCGAGCCGCGGATCCGAAACCCGCCGGGCGGGGCGTGGTCCAGCCAGTCGATGATCAGGCCGCCGAGCCTTCTGGGCGCAGAGAAATCGATCACGAGCCAAGGCCGCGCATCATCCTGCCGAGGTCGCCAGCCGGAAGGAGCCAAGGCAGCCGAGGCCTCAAAGCCCGGCTGTTCGCTGGAGACGCGCACGGTGGGCGCTTGGGCGGGCAGAGAATCGTCGATCTGGACGTCGGCAATCCACAGCGTGCCGCTGCCGCCCGCGCTCGCGACGATGGCAAATTCGATCGAGCCCAATTGGGTGATGGCGCCGCCGCCCGCCGGACCCCAACCGAAATCGATCTCCCGGCTCTCCACCGTCATGCGCATCCAACGCGCGGGCAGCGTCAGGTCTTTTTTCACGAATCGCCAAACATTGCGTCCGGTGATATCGACGAGCTTCAATTCCAATCCGAGCACGGTACCGGCATTGAGCGCGCCGGTCCCTCGCAGCCGAAACCGCACGGCGTAATCCTCGGGCATCGTGCGGCTGAATACACGCTTGGCGACGACGAAGCCGCCGCCTTCCTTGAAGTTGAAATCCATTTGCAGCGCCGGGTTTTCGCCTGCGAATACCGCGGACAGCTCGAGACCGGCGTCCCCGGAGGTTGTCGGCACCCAGTCGGCCAGAAAGGCCGGATCGGAATACTTTTTGGACGTCATGGCGGCGAGTGTGCACGCATCGCGGGATAGTACAAAATTGAGGTGCCCTCGATGTCCGCCGTACCGCACGTTTCGAGGTCGGCGGCGACTCCGACAATTCGGGTAAAATAGGCCCACTATGAGTCTCACCATCTCCCGCGTCACGCCCGCGCTCGGCGCGATCGTCGAGGGCGTTGCCCTCCGTGATGAACTGTCGCGCGAAAGCGTAGCGCAACTCAATGCGCTGCTCGTCGAACACCAGATCCTGTTCTTCCGCGGCCAACCGCTCACGCCGCAGCAACAATGCCGCTTCGCCGCCTACTTCGGCGAGCTGCACATCCATCCGATTTATCCGCTGCTGCCCGATCTGCCCGAGATTCTGGTGCTCGATACGCACGGCGACTTCTTGCCGGACAACGACAACTGGCACACCGACGTGACCTTCACCGAGACGCCGCCGATGGCTGGCATCCTGGCCGCGAAGCAGCTGCCGAGCGCGGGCGGCGACACGCTCTGGTCGAGCAACCTCGCCGCCTATGATGCCCTGTCAGATCCTATGAAGCGCATGCTGGAGGGCCTGACCGCCGAGCACTCGGTGGTCAAGTCCTTCCCCGCCGGACGCTGGGGCGCCGACCCCGCCTTCAAGGAACGCTATGAGCGCGCGGTCGCGAAGCATCCGCCGGTGACCCATCCGGTGATTCGCACGCATCCGGTGTCCGGGCGCAAGGGTCTGTTCGTCAATGAGGGATTCACCACCCGCATCCATGAACTGACATCCCGCGAAAGCGATGCGCTGCTGAATTTTTTGTACGCGCACGCGGCGCGGCCGGAATTCATTCTGCGCTGGCAGTGGCGCGTGGACGATGTCGCGTTCTGGGACAACCGCATCACGCATCACTACGCGGTGGCCGACTACCTGCCCGAGCGGCGCATCATGCACCGCGCCACCGTGATCGGCGACCGGCCGTTTTAGCGCGGCAACCGCCGCTGCCCACCACGCCGCGCCCGCTCCGCCGGCGCTACAACTCGCCGTATCGATGCGGCTCCGCCGCGAGCGCCGCGATATCCGGCTTTGCGCCAAAACGCAGCCGTACGCAGAACGCGATCACCAACAGCGCCAGGCTGATGAGCCCGAATATGAGCGGCGTCCGCTGATCGGGAATGAAGCCCATCGCCAGCACGATGGCGAGCATGCCGCCAATCGCGACGTAAGTCAGATAGGGATATCCCCACATGCGCAGACGCAGCCGCGACGGATCCTCCCTTTCCAGGCGAGCACGCAGGCGCAACTGCGACACGGCGATGAACACATACACGAAGATGGCCACCGTGCCGTACGAATTGACGATGAAGGGAAACACCGTGTCCGGCGAGACGTACGACATGACGATCGCTCCATACCCGAATACGGTTCCCAGCAAGATTGCGCGAACCGGGACGCCCCGGCGGTTCAGCGTGGCGAGCGCCCGAGGAGCATCGCCGCGCCGCGTGAGCGCGAACAGCATCCGCGATGAGGCAAACAGACCGGAATTCAGTGCGGAGAGTACCGCGGTCAAGACCACCGCATTCATGATCTGCGCCGCGGCGGGAAACCCCAAGGCATTCAGCGCGCTGACATAGGGCGTCAAAATGCCTGACGAATTCCACGGCACCAGACACACGACCAGGAAGATGGAGCCGACATAGAAGACCAGTACGCGCGAAATGGTCGAGTTCGTGGCCCTCGCCACCGCCTTCGCGGGCTCCGCCGCCTCCGCCGCCGCGATCGTGACGATCTCGGCTCCAAAGTAGAACCCCGTGGCCGCGACCGCGCCGGTCAGGACGGGCAGTATCCCATTCGGCGCGAACCCGCCATGCACCGTGAGGTTGGCGATGTGCTGCGGCACTCCCGGCCACAAGCCGAGGACGTACACGCCCCCGAGCAGCAAGAAGACGACGATGGCTGCAACCTTGATCGAAGCGAACCAGAATTCGAACTCGCCGAAGGATCGCACCGAGATCAAATTCGTGAGCGTGAGCAGCACCAGCATCGTCAAGCTGACCAGCCACTCCGGTCCCTGGGGCAGCCAGAAGCGCACCAACCCCGCGCCGGCGATCGCCTCCATCGCAACGACGATCACCCAGAAATACCAGTACATCCAGCCGGTCAGAAACCCCGCCAGTTCGCCGAGCCGCGGCCGGTCGCTCCAAGCGAGGCGCGCGTACTCGTAAAATGAGCCCACCGCCGGCAGCGCCACGGCCATTTCGCCGAGCATGCGCATGACGAGCACGACCAGCAGGCCCGTGATCATGAACGAAATCACCGCCGCGGGCCCGGCCGCTTTGATGACCACGCCGCTGCCGACGAACAAACCGGCGCCGATGACGCCGCCGAACGCGATCATCGTCATGTGGCGCTGCTTCAAGCTATGGCGCAACCCGCTCGAGGGCGGGGAACCTTCTGTCGCCTCAGGCATCCCCTTATCCGTCACCTATAGGTCTCCTCATAACCCGGCCCCACCCCCATCATGCTTGCGCAATTGGCCTGTGTGTGCGAGTTTTCGTTATGCCGTACCGATTGCCTGCCGCATCGCTCATCGCGTTGCTCGCCGTCGGCTGCGCGGTGGGTCCCAACTTCAAGAAACCGGCTCCTCCTGAAGCCGCCGATTACACCCGGGCCCCGCTCACGAACACCGCCGCCACAGCCAACGTCGCCGGAGGCGAGGCTCAGCAGTTCCAAAGTGGCAGCGACATCGCCGCGGACTGGTGGACCTTGTTTCACTCCGCCGCGCTCAATGAGCTGATCGAACTGTCGCTCGTCAATAATCACGACTTGAAGGCGGCGCAAGCCGCATTGACGGTGGCCGGTGAGAATGTCCTCGCGCAACGGGGGGCTTACTATCCGAGCGTCACGGCCAACTTCGCCGCGAGCCGCCAGAGGCAATCCGGACAAATCGCACCGACGCTCAACTCGAATGCCTTTCTCTATAATCTCTTCACGCCGCAAGTCACCGTCTCCTACGTGCCCGATGTTTTCGGCCTGAACCGCCGCACCGTGGAATCCTTGCAGGCGCAAGCACAGGAAGTGCGATTTCAAATGGTCGCCGCCTACACCACGTTGACTTCCAATGTGGTGGTCACCGCGATTCAACAGGCCTCGGTGCAGATGCAGATCGACGCGACGCGGCAGCTCATCGACATCAACACCGACATGCTTCATATACTGCAATATCAACTGGACAAGGGCTATGCCAGCAGGCTCGATGTCGCCGCCCAGGAATCACAGCTCGCTCAGGTGGCCGCGACCCTGCCGCCGCTGCTCAAGCAGTCGGCGCAGCTGTACGACCTGCTCGCAGTTCTCGCCGGGCGGTTCCCGAACCAGTCGCCCGATCTGCACCTCGACCTGTCGAAGCTGCAATTGCCGCAAGCGCTGCCGGTGAGCCTGCCCTCGCAACTCGTGGCGCAGCGGCCGGATGTGCTTCAGGCGGAGGCCAGCCTGCATGACGCCAGCGCCAAGATCGGAATCGCCACCGCGAATCGGCTGCCGAATATCGTCCTGACCGCGAATGCGGGCAGCAGCGCCGCGGCCTTGGATCAGTTGTTCACGTCGGGCACCGGTTTTTGGGGGATTGGTGCGGAGGTGACTGCGCCGCTTTTCCAAGGCGGCACCCTGCTCCACCAAGAGCGCGCCGCGAAGGCCGCGTACACCCAAGCCGCCGAACAATACCGCAGCACCGTGCTGACCGCCTTTCAAAACGTCGCCGACACCCTGACCGCGCTCGAGCAGGACGCCGCCGCGCTCAACGCCGCATCGGCGGCGGCGGATGCCGCCAAGGTCACGCTCGATTTGGCGGAGCGGCAAGTACAGGACGGATATTCGGCGTATCTCGCGCTGCTTGGCGCCGAGCAAGCGTATCAACAAGGCCGGATCAATCTGGTCCAGGCGCAAGCAAATCGGTATGCGGATACGGCGGCACTGTTCCAGGCGCTCGGCGGTGGATGGTGGCATCGCCCCGATCTCGCCCAATGACCCATGCGGCAATAACCACCGCGGCAACGACCAACAGGCCGGCCGCCGCCCTCTTCACCGCGGCGATGGTCATCTCCGCCGCCATGGCGCTCTCGCTCGCCGGCTGTTCGGCCAAACCCGACAACGCCGCGGAGAAGTCATCGACGACCGCCGACAACGTGAAATTGACCGCGGCACAGCGCGAGAACATCCACCTCTATACCGTCGCGCCGGCGAAATTCCACAAGACCATCGAAACCAACGGCGCGGTTGATTTCGACAACGATCAGGCCACCAGCGTGTTGGCACCCTTCTCAGGTCCGGTGGCACGTCTGCTGGTGTCGCTCGGTGACAAGGTCAAAAAAGGAGATCCGTTGGCGGAGGTGGACTCACCGGACTTCGCGGCTGCGATCGACGCGTATCGCAAGTCCATCGCCACGGCCAAGACGCTGCGCCGGCTCGCCGATCTCGACAAGGATCTCATCCAGCATCACGGCGTCGCGCAGCGCGAAGCCGACCAGGCGGAAACCGACGCCGTCAATGCCGAGGCCGACCGCGATGCCGCGCTGCAGGCACTGGTGTCGCTGAACGTTCCGCCGCAAACCGTCAAAGACATCCAGGAGGGCCGGCCGAGCGCGCGCGCCGAGGGAATCATCCGCTCCCCGGTCGCGGGCACGGTCGTCGAAAAACTGATCACTCCCGGTGAACTGTTGCAGGCGGGTACGACCGCCTGCTTCACGGTGGCCGACCTGTCGCGCGTCTGGGTCCTCGCGCAAATATTTGATTCCGACTTGGGCGCAGTCAGTCTCGGTGATACCGCCGAAGTGTCGACCGGCAGGGGACAAACGACTCTTCCCGGAGTGGTGGACAACATTTCGGCCTTGGTGGATCCCGACACGCGTTCGGTGGTGGCGCGCGTGGTCGCAAAGAATCCGGGCGAGATTCTGAAGAAACAGATGTTCGTCCGCGTACGGATTCAAGACCGCGAGGAGCGCAGCGCGCTGCTAGTGCCGGTGTCCGCAATCTTGCGTGACGATGAAAATCTGCCGTTCGTCTATGTAGCCCAGCCCGATGCCAGCTTCGCGCGGCGGCATGTGACGTTGGGATATCGGGCTCTCGACCAATATGAAATTGCCGACGGCCTCAATAACGGTGATCAGATCGTGGTGGAGGGCGGCATCTTCCTTCAGTTCATGCAGACGCAATGAGCGAGCCTGCGCCGCCTGCCCAGGGGCCCACGCCGCCTGTCCCGGGGCCCACGCCGCCTGTCCCGGGGCCCACGCCGCGCACGGCGTCGATCATGAACCGCATCGTGGCCTCCTCATTGCGCCAGCCGTTCATCGTCAGCCTGATGACGGTGCTGCTGATCGGCGCGGGAACCCGCTCGCTCGATCGGTTGCCCGTAGACGCCTATCCCGATCTGTCGCCGCCCATCGTCGAGGTCATCACCCAATGGCCCGGTCACGCCGCGGAAGAAGTCGAACGGCTGATCACGGTGCCCGTCGAACTCGCGATGAACGGCACACCGCAGATGACGACCTCCCGCTCGATCTCGCTGTATGGATTGTCGGACGTGATACTCACCTTTCACATCGGCACGGATAACTACTTCGCGCGGCAACAGGTGTTCAACCGGCTGCCCGAAGCCAATCTGCCGGCCGGCGTGACCCCGACATTGTCGCCGATGTCCGCGCCCTCGGGGCTCATCTATCGTTACGTGCTGCAGAGTCCCGACCGCTCGCCGATGGAACTCAAGACCTTCGAGGATTGGATCGTCGAACCGCAGTACAAATCCGTCGACGGCGTGGCGGACGATTCCGGGTTCGGCGGCGGCACCATGCAATACCAGGTGCTGCTCGACCAGGCAAAGATCGCCGCGGTCGGCTTGTCGGCGCAAGCTGTGGAGGCGGCGCTCACGGCCAACAACGCCAACGCCGGCGGCGGATTCTATTCGCAAGGCGGCCAGTTCTACTATGTGCGCGGCATGGGGCGGCTGGTGACGCTGGAGGATATCGAGAACGTGGTGCTCGCGGTGCACGACAGCACGCCGATATTGCTCAAGGACGTCGGCCGCGCGGTGATCGGCATCGCGCCCCGCCTGGGCGAGTTCGGCTACGAGAAACAAGATGACGCGGTCGAGGGCGTCATTTTGCTGCGCACGGGCGAGAAGACTCAAGACGTCCTGAAGCGGGTTGAAGCCAAGACCCGGCAACTCAACGATCAAATCCTTCCCAAGGACGTCAAGGTTCTGCCGTTCTACGACCAAACCGATTTGATCCACCTCACGACCGAGACCGTGGAGCGAAATCTGCTGCGCGGCATTCTGCTGGTCGTCGTGATCCTGATATTTTTCCTCTACGATTTTCGCGCCGGACTGATCGTCGCCGTCACCATCCCGCTGGCGCTCTTGTTCGCGTTCATTTGTCTCGATCTGCAGAATGCCTCGGCCAACCTGCTCTCCATCGGCGCGATCGACTTCGGGATTCTGGTGGACGGCGCGGTGGTGATGGTGGAGAACATTTTCCGCCGGCTCGCAAGCGCCCGAGCAACGCCGCAAGACGAATCTCCGCCGAGCGTCATGGAAATCATCAGGGACGCGGCGGCGCAGGTGGACCGGCCGCTGTTCTACGCGGTCGCGGTGATCGTGGCGAGCTTCCTGCCGATCTATGTGCTCTCCGGGCCGTCCGGCACGCTGTTCAAACCGATGGCGGACACGATGATTTTCGCCTTGGTGGGCGCATTGATCGTCACGCTCACGCTGCTGCCGCTGCTGTGTGCCTGGTCGATGCGCCGCGGCGTGCGCGAACGGCGCAACGCCGCGTTCGAAGCCATCAAATCCTCGTACACCCGGGGCCTCGATTCCTGTCTCGCCCATCCCTGGGTCACGACATTGGCCGCGGGTGTGATACTGGCCGGGTCGCTCGCGCTCATCCCGCTGATCGGCGGCGAGTTCATGCCGCACTTGGACGAGGGCGCGCTCTGGGTGCGCGCCACCATGCCGTACACCATTTCGTTCGACGAATCGGCGAAGGTCACTCCCAAGATCCGCGACATCTTGCGCTCCTTCCCGGAGGTCACCACGGTCGCCTCGGAATTGGGCCGGCCCGACGACGGCACCGATTCCACCGGCTTTTTCAACGTCGAGTTCTACGTGGGCTTGAAGCCCTACTCCGAATGGTCCGGCTCGTATCGCACCAAGGCCGCGCTGACGGAGGCCATCAACCACAAGCTCGAAAGCTTTCCCGGAATCAATTTCAATTACACCCAGCCGGCGGAGGACGCCGTGGACGAAGCGGAGACCGGCTTGAAGAGCGCGCTCGCCGTCAAAGTCTTCGGCTCCAATCTGGATACGCTGCAGCAGAAGGGCAAGGCGATCAAAAAAATCCTGGAACAGGTGCGCGGAATCCGCGACGTGACCCTCGTGCAGGAGCTCGGACAGCCGAGCCTCACGATCGACATCAACCGCGCCAAGATTGCGCGCTACGGTTTGAACGTCGCCGACATCAATGCCCTGATCCAGACCGCCGTCGGCGGCGATGTCGCCACCGAAGTCGTGCAACAGGAAAAGCAATTCGATCTCATCGTGCGCCTCGAACAGGAATACCGGGACAATCCGGTGGAGATCGGCAACATCCTGGTCACCACGCCCGCCGGGCAGCAAATCCCGCTCAAGGAGTTTGCCGACATCGCGGTGACCAACGGCGCCTCGTTCATCTACCGGCAGGACAATTCGCGCTACATCGGCGTGCAGTTCTCGGTCGCGGGACGCGATCTCGCCGGCGCGGTGGGCGATGCGATCGACCAAGTCAAGCGCGGTGTTTCACTGCCGCAGGGTTACCGTTTGGATTGGGGCGGAGAATACACGGAATACACGGCGTCGCGGCAGCAGCTGCGCGTCATTCTGCCGCTGACGCTGCTGCTGATTTTCCTGCTGCTGTTCACGCTCTACAGCAATTTCAAATTCCCGTTCATCACCGTGCTCGGGGTGCTGCTGTCGGCGCCGGTGGGCGGGATCGTCGCGCTGTGGGTCACCGGTACGCCGTTCTCCGTGTCCTCCGGCATCGGCTTCCTCGCCCTGTTCGGCGTCTCAGTGCAGACCGCCGTCGTCTATATTTCGTACGTCAACGAATTGCGCCGCGACGGCACCGGGCTCGAAGAGGCCATCCGGCAGGGCGCGATCCTGCGGCTGCGCCCCATCATGATGACCGCGCTGGTCGCGGCACTGGGGCTGCTGCCGGCGGCACTCGCCACCGGCGTCGGCACCGACACGCAACGGCCCTTTGCCCTCGTCATCGTGAGCGGCCTGTTCTCACGCCTGTTGATCAGCATTTTTTTGATGCCGGCGCTCTATGCGCTGGTCGCGCGCACCGGAGATCGCCTGGAGGTGTGATCCGCCTGGGTCCTCGTGGCGAACGTATCCCTAGAAGCGATAGCTGAGGTCGACTCCCGCCGTGAGCGGCTGGTTGGTTTCGATGCGGGTGAAACTCGGTTGGGGTTCATTTTCAGTGAACATGCTTTCGAGCTGTGCATGCTTGTTGGTGAGGTTGTTGACAAACACCGTCGCGCTCCACTTGTCATGCACTTTGATTCCCGCACGGACATTGACCAGGTCATAACCCGGCATTTGTCGGTAGGTACCCACAAATTCGTACGGGTCTGAGAAGTAAATCGAGTAGCGTGGCCCGGTGTACGAATTTTCCACTCGAGCCGTAAAGATATAGTCGCTGCCGAGAGGCTTGGAATAGTTGAAGGAAACGGTCCCACTTTCCGGCGCGACGTCGGGCATCTTATGGACGGGTTGAATCACCCAGTGCGGGCCGCCTTCCAGCCATTCATAGAGGTAGCCGGCCGCCAGTTCGAACTGAAATCCCGCCCCGAGTTCGGCGAGGACGTCGACGTCGGCTCCGTAAATGGAGACCGAGTTGCCGTTGATGTTGAGCGCCCAGTCGTTGGGAAAGGCCTCGAGCTGGGGGTGACGCCAGTCCTCGTAATAGATGCTGGCGTTCACCGTCAGGCGGCGATCGAGCATTCGGGCTTTCTCGCCGAGCTCATAGCTCACGACGCGATCCGGCTCGTAATGGGTGGGCCACTTGCCGCTCGTGTAATTCTGCTGCTGGAAAGCTCCTCCCCAGGCGGCACCGGTGGTCGGATAGACCGCATCGCCGCCGCCGGGACGGAAGCCGGTCGACACCGTTCCATACACCATCAGGTCTGGGTTGAATGTATAGGCCAGATTGAATTTTGGGTCGAAATTGGTGGACGACAGCGCGATCAGACCGGAACACGAAGGCGTAGCGGCTCCGTAGCCCGAGCCCCACCCGCTGATGCACGAAGAGAACCGATAATCGTAGTGATTCACGCGCGCGCCGACATCGGCCTTGAGCTCATCGGTCAGGGCATACGTGACGTCGCCGAAGGTCGCGTACTGCTTGAGCGTGGTCGGCGAGTAGGCGTCGAACCAGTTCGGTGTAGTGGCCGGCGCGAGCGTGCCCAGATCCATGAACGATGAGTAATTGGGCGTCGTACCATTGAAGGTCCACAACGAGTAGAAGTCGCTGTAATAGAGTCCGGCGACCCAGCTCGCTTTTCCGCTCCCCGTCGACGACAACCGCAGCTCCTCGCTGAACTGATGAGACGGATCATCCTCGATACCGTGCTCCGGGCCCGACCCTTTGGGGCCGTAAAATCCGGGGTTCGGAAGACCGTAGTTTGAGTTATACGTAATTTCTTCGAGCGGATTGTTGAAGGCCTCGGCGGCTTCCTCGACCTGGACGGAGTTTCGGGTCCATCGCGCAGTACTCGACGTCAGATCGAACGATGTGAAACTGTATTTGACGTTCAGGCTGAAGGCGGTCAGCGAATCGGTCAGCGGTTCGGCGATGTCGAAGGGTTGGTAGTGAGCCAACGTACCGGGATTACTGTCGTAGGCACTGATGCCGTTTTGAGTGCTGGTCGTGTGGAAGAATGCCGGCGTGACCGAGAGATCCTCCGTCGGCTTCCACAGCAGAGTCGCCCGCACCGCATAAGTTTGATAAGCGTTCGACCCGGGGTATTGCTTCTCGATGGAGGCGTTTTGGACATCGCCCCGCACGGAACCGACCGGGTCGCCGCCGGCTAATGGAAAAGGGTTCGCGACGATACGGTCGATCCAACCGCTCGTATAGTTTTCGGTTGCCGCCACCCGCAAGCCCAAGGTGTTGTCGACCAATGGGAGATTGACCATCAAGCTGTCTTTGTGGTTGAAGCCGCCGCCGTCGGTGCCCGATAAGACGCTCTGTGCAGTCGATTGAAACTCCGACAAGTTCGGCTGGTTCGAAATAAGTCTTACCGTGCCGCCCATCGAACCCGATCCGAACAGCGTGCCTTGCGGCCCACGCAAGATTTCAATGCGACTCAGGTCATACAAGTCAGGATCGATCACCACGTGCCCGTTCTGGGCGCTGGCCGGTCCCGCCAAGGGAATATCATCGAGATAAAAGCCGACCGTCGCCGAGTTGCCGCCGCTCGAGGTCATGCCGCGCATTTCGATCTCGGTCTGGCTGGGTCCCTCGGTCTTCAGCGAAACACCGGGCGTGCCCTGGGCCAAAGTGGCCAAGGAGGAGATGCCGCGAGCCTGTAAATCCTCGCCAGTGACCGCTGAAATGCTGATGGGCGTGTCCTGCACCG
>Ga0209611_10002370_pt1 | contig 33073 bp, 21 predicted proteins | sample S1TSphgellanicum_3_FD_187693 | JGI IMG/M metagenome (GOLD analysis project Ga0209611, IMG submission 187693) | Host-associated microbial communities from peat moss isolated from Minnesota, USA - S1T2_Fc - Sphagnum magellanicum MG (SPAdes) (version 2) | ecosystem: Host-associated > Plants > Peat... | reverse complement strand
AAAAAAAAAAAAATCGGGCAGGGAGGATGGGATTTTCGTCCATCCAGAAAACGGCCTCAACGGGCTCATCCGCAATTGGTGCATTGGTGGGTGCTAATTCACTCCAGCCCATAAAGACGACCTGGGAGTCTCTTTTCACAAAGGACTGGGGGCACCCGACATTGCATGCATAATCCTGACCTTACAAGGATTTCCCTGTAAGACAACTAAAAAAGCTGGATTTTTTATTTTCTTTACAATTGTTATCTTTTATTGAAAAAAAAAACAGGGTGTAAAACAATGGAGTTATTTTGCTTTGAGAACTCACATGAATGTTCTGCCTTGTCTACAGAAATTTTTTAAAAACAGGAAACTAAACTTCAACATTAACAATCTCTGCAATTTATATTTTTATGTTGTACATTAGTAGCTCTATCAGCGTTGCAAGGTCATTGTTCTGTTATTTCTGTTGTTGTAGAAGCAAACTTGATGAAGAAACTACATGCTCTCTCTCTTTCGCAGTAGGAGCAAGCTTCACCTTCGAAACATAATATTTCGGAATGTTGACACCCCCGTAGTTGGATTAACAATTGTCAAGTTGATTTAGTAAGTACTGAGATGATGAAATTGATGTCCAACTTGGGAAGAAAATGTATGAAGAGGCTCACGTTCTGGAAGTGATTTCTTATCTTGCATGTTCATCAACTTGTCAAATAATTTCAAACCAATTTTACTCATCCAAAACTCACAATTGGGAAATATGTTATCAAGGTTAAAGTCTCCTCCATCAACAGTCTAGTAGTCAGGAACAACAATTTTTTCTTTCATGTGAACAGACTCTTTTGCACGATCCTTCAAATTCCTAAACTGAAAGGTCATAGTGCAAATATCTAATTCTTGTAAAACTTTCCATTCAACAACTTCGTATTTCAACAACTTTCCATGGAACACCTCCCTAGAAATGATACCTTTACATCATTATACTTTGCATAGGATTTAGCATCACAATGTCTTGTCATCTTCATACCATAGTCCATAGAGGTACAAGTGCTTCTTCTAACCTTGTAATACCAACCCCATAAATAGAGTTGTTTGTGATCCTTTTGCCTTTAAAATCAATGTTAAATGTGAGCATCTTGGTAATGGTAGAGAACATGTTTTTCCCAACTAGATTTTTCAAATACCAAACCTCATCATTCAACTTCACATTCAAAGAAAAAATAAGAAATATTGGATGCAAGTCAATTTTGATGTCACTCCAGACTAAACAATTGTTTATTAGAACCTTATATGTCTCAATAACATGTGCATCTAGACAATCAACAACTCCACATTGATTCATGTCTAGTTTCCCAATTTTTAAATGGTGGAAGATGATACTTGAAACATGAAACTTATTAAAAAGTGATAACAAATCATTCGCAAGAAAATAATTAGATTTATTTTAATTGCATTTAATATACCTAAAAACTTCATTGATCTCATTGTTGTGAAGAAAGAAATCAATATTGTCAAAAAATTTCATTTCATGTATGGCATGTATGAAAAAGTTGTGATTGCAAAAGTACATAAATTGATTGTTAGCACCTTCAAGGGTACGAATTGAAATTCTCTCAAAAGCCAACATTTATATTACATCAATGTGAGCACATCATTCTTCTTAAGCTCATGATCAATACTAGTTTTAGAAGATTATAAAATTGTTTCATTTGTAATCAATTTGACTACATATCGAACATCTGTCAAGATGTTGAATGGAACTTTTACATTTACATTTAATTCCACAATTCATTACTCTTGATGACTACAAATGAAACAACCAATTCCTCAAAGGAGCATTTGAATATTGTGTCAAATCACATATATAGTTGGACATACATATATATATAAACAAAACATCATACAAAAGTTTTTAAAAATATAACATGTGAACGTATAAATGCATACAGAGTAAAAAGGTGCAATTGGCCATCCTTCTTCGTTACTTGAAGGAAAAATTCACTACACAAAAGGCCTTAAGTTCTTCATTTCAAACAAATCTTCAATGGAAAGTTTAGTACTAAATTCACGAAATGTTCATCAATTGTCAAATGTGTTCCAAGCCCAAAGGTTTGCATGTTTAAAACATCATCAACATCCATTCAAAACATTTTGGAATTTACTCTCAACAATTTTTCCTTCATCGTTAGAAAGGTGGTCTTAATTTTCTTTCACATCATCATTGGTCAAGAAATTTGCAACACAAACATTTTGCTTTTCATTTGTATTGATAGCCTCTTGAATAGAAAATTCTTTTTGTACGAAGAGATTCTTAAAAGATGTTTAAAGCCTTGACAAGAATATCTTCTTCCTCACAATACAAAGGGTCAAGCTCGTCACATTTTTGTTTTTTAACATTGGATTGAATGAGAATTGTGATATATTCCATCAAATCATAGAAGTAATTTTTGCAAGATTTCACACAAATACAAAATAAATAAACCTTCAGCAAATTTATTTTTCTCATTCTGTAATTATAATTACACCTTTCACACATGATTCATGCACTTAAATTTTTGAAAAAAAGACTCCCGAATCTTTATGCATGGGAAATCCCTTTACTTCGAGACTTCTATGTGGTGAAGTGAAAGACCTCAAGGCTTATGCCCTCAAGCCTTTCACCTCACCCCATAGAAGTCCCTATGTAATGGGACTTCCCCTATACATAATACTAGATGAGTCATTTTAGTAAAATGCATTTAACATTGTGGTTCACCTTTCAAAACCCTAATCTCCATACATTCGAAGATAAGGTCATATTGTTCAAGGTATATAATATTAGACATATTCATTTTAATAAGATGCATTTGATATTTTTTTCAAGGGTATGTCATCAAATTTTTATACACATTTGAAATTTAAGCTTGGGTTCATCAAGTTACTTTTTTAATGTATTAGAAAGTGAATCATTAGTAAAGTCCCAAGTAGGGGATGTGAATGGATTGATCATAATTAAACATTATCAAAATTTTCATTGTGTATTTAAAACACACCTTAAACAAACACAAGTAAGATTCACTTGACTACACCAAAAGGATATTATGTTCTAAAATGTCCATCTATACAAATCAATAAGGGGAAGCAATTATTTTACACTTGATAAGACCTTCAAATGAAGGCATAACTAAAATGAAAACACCACCTTGACTATTACCTCGTGTGATACCATTATTATGGTAACACCTTTAACTTTACACCTTACCTACCACTTAACAAACTTTTCTTTGTAGGTTATCCTTGGTTCCAATTTCATTATCACACAACCCCACACTCTAGTAACACCCCATTAAGGGGTATCACTAGAATTTGATGTCTTACCTACCACATAAAACCTATTTTAATGTTTTTCTAATGTTGTGCCAATGCATATAAATTTTTAAAAAATCCCTTGTTTTATCAAATTTTAAAAAATAATTGAAAAACTTAAATAACTTTTCATTTAAATTTTTAACCTTATGGGTATCAAATGGGTATCACAATAAATAAATAAATAAAAAGTGGTAGAGGTTTATGTGTAATAAGGGCCTAAATGGAGGCCATTAGTAGAATAAGGGGCTTGTGTGAAATGGATATTTAAGCCATAAGGCTTTATACTATGGAAGCATCTTCTTTTGGTAATGGCCTCATGTTAAGGCTTTTTAAAACATGCCCAATCATAGCCCTCTACCAATATTTAGCACATCCAATGAACATTATTTAATTTTTCCCCCACCCTCACCCATGAACCTAATAAGGCCAGGGCGAATTGACCCCCCACATTGGGAAATCACCACAATTTATCACAACGAAATAATTGAATTTTTTCATCCAATAGTTGTGATGCCATAAAAACACTATTGGGGTGTGTGGCTCCATTGTTTAGTATTTCATTAAATGTGTGGGGTCCATTAATATGTGTGGGAATGTGGGTCTAATGGGGATTATTCACCAACACCATTATTATTTCTCTCTTTGATTCTTAGTTTAAAGTGGAAAGTGTTGGGCCCATTACTTTTTTTTTCATTTAATATCAATTTAACTTTAAAATTAAGGGTTTGTTTGAGGTTATAGGTTTTTCTAAGCTTCATTTTGCTTCTTTGTTTTTTCGCAACACTCTTCATTGAAAGGTAAGTTTTTGCATTACTTTTTTTTTTTCTTCTTCTTTTTATTTTCTTTTTTGTTTTGTGCTATTGTTTTTTGTTGTTTACATGTGTGCATGTTTTTCTTTATTTCTTGTTTTTAAGTTTTTCATTATTAAAAGAAAGGAAGGAAAAAGGACAAGGGGGTGCATTGCCTTTTGTTATTGTTTGTTGTAAACCTAGCTAGGAGGGTAAACCCAACTAAGAAGGAGGTGGGCGGCTGACTACTACCATTAGAAGTCCCCCAAAATGTAACCAATGAATTTGCAACTATATGCAACTAATTGTCATTTGTAATTAGTTGTAATTGTTTCTACAACTATTTTACACCTTTGACCATTTTTTGCAACTATGTTACAATTACATTTACAACGAATGACTTTTTCATCCTAGACATTTTTTTTTCATCCATGATCATGCCCATATGTCCCATTAATTGCAAATGGAACCAAACTTAGTCACTTTACTAAGGTGTTAAGATAGCCCCTAGTGGTATACATAGGTGTATTAAAAAACTTTTGAGAAGTACGTGCACTTTTGTTAAGTTCTATTAACAATATAAAAAGGGTCTGTTTTCATTAGTGTATTTATAATGTTGTATTTATTTTTTATTTAAGCAAATTAATTACCTACCTACCTAAAATAAGCTACCTATTTATTAATTAATTAGAATTATTTTTAATGCATTGATAATTAATGGTTCATATTTATAATAATTATTATTCAATGTACTAGTTATTTATTTTCTTATTTAAGCTTATTATAACTAATAAGCTAGTTAATCAATTCATATTTATATAACAACTAATTTGTTGATATTTTTATTATTTATAAAATTATTATTTAATAATTCATAACCATAAAACTTGGTTAATAAATTAACATTTATTTACTATTTTAATCTTTCCTTTTTCTGGATTATTAATGAAAATTTATAACAAATAAGTTAGTTAATTTCTTATTATTTATATTATAATAATTTATTAATTATTATTTAAAATTTTAAATATTAAAAAAAAGTAATAATTTGGTTAATTAGTTATTATTTCAATCATTTATTTTTCTATATATGAATTATGAATTAATTGATTATGATATAAGTATTAATTCATAATCACTTAGCTCATTAAATAATTCACTAATTACTTATATACTTAATTATATAATTTAAAATTTTAAAAAGGAAGACAAAATATATGAAATAAACTTTTTAGTTGTAGCTAAGTTGCAATTTCAATTTTTATCCCATATGTTTTGTCCTCCATTTTCATTTTGAGAACTATATAATGAAAAGGTTTTGTCCTACATTTTCACATTAAAAACACATGCCAATTGGGATGATCCAATCAAAAGTGCTTAACCCTTTAAGGAATTTAACCCTAAAGGTTAAACCCAAAACCAATTTAAAATAGTTACGTACTTACTTACCTAACTAACTACCTACCTAATTATTGATTTTAATTTATTTCGACCAAAATTCAAAAATGCCATGTGGCATATTAGTATCATGCCATGTGTTACAATCTAAAACTGTTAAAAATACATAATAAGGATCCACCATCTATTTTTAAAATAATTTTTTTCAAACATTTTTCATTTTCCATGTGTCATCATGTTAGTTGTTTATTTTTATAATAATATACGAATGGCATACAATAGTATAAGAATGGTGAAATATTTTGTTGGTCATTGATTTCACTCACACTTGCAACTAGCGTCTTATGCAACTTGTTTAATGCAATTAAGCAATTTTTTAATAGCAAATGTCTTTTGCAACTAGAATATAGTTGCAAATGGTGTTGTTTTTTTCCAATTTTTTTATGGTGTGCCAACAATAGAAGATGGGGCAAAATGCCCCCCATCATTGTGTTTGCTCATAACAAGAAGGAAGGAGACCGAGGGCATCAACCCCCCCAACATCACATTCAATGGCAACCATCGATAAGGAAACAAAGGGCGTAATGCTCCCCATCATGTTTTGGTTTACAACAGCATGGAGATGGGGGGTGTAATGCCCCCCATTGTTTTTTGTTTGTAGCATCAAGAAACATGGGCCACAATGTTCCTCGTTGTTTTTTTAGTTGTAATAGCATAGAGATGGGGGGCACGATGCCCCTTGTGATGGGTTTTTCTTCGTTCACAATAGGAATAAAGGTGTGCACTACCTCCTCATCTTCCTTCATCATTTTATCATTATTTTTTGTAATTACCTCATTTTGTTTATAAGGACGAAGATGATTTTCTTCGATTTTTTCTTGTTTTTTTTTTTATTCCAAAAGAATTATATTTTTCTTTCAAATATATATATATATATAACAAAGAAAGGAGGAAAAATTTTAACAAGTTTTTTTTCTATATAACTACTCTCTCTTTTTCTAGAAGGTGTGACCCTAAATCCTAGACCCATTATCAAATTTCTAAAATGTCATTATGTTTTCTAATACTACAAATAATTTAACATATTTGAAATTGGTTAGCGCAAATTTAATGGGTAACATTGCAAATGAAGTTTCCATTGTCGATGATGAAAATTTGTGGAAAGGGGAGGTGAACAATCAGCCAAAACATTATTGTTTAAACTAGTAAGATTTGTGACCATGGAAAATTTTACAAATGTTCAACATGAAACCATACCTTGAAATATTTGGATGATCATTGGTATTGGTGTTAAAGGAATAATTACTCATGGTAATAATTAGTTAGTATATTTCTATTTACTTAATTATTGTTTTAGAAATTATTAGCTAGATTACATAGTTTTTATCACCATTTGAATTTGAATAATTCATAGGATTATTATTTTAGATGGTTATATCTTGGAAGAAGGAAGAGAATGGGAGAGGATTATTCATTGTAGAACATTGAGTTTTGTGAAAGTATGAAACAATAACATTTTGTTTTCTGGAAAAACTTCAATTCCATAACCAAATTTGTTGTTTTGATATTTTTCTCATACTTTCATGATTGGATTTTAATTTTGAAACTATGTATGAGTAAATTTGAATTAGAAATTTTTATTAATATTAGTTTTATGATTTTTTAGTCCATAATTAGATCATAATGTAGGATTAAAAATTTGTATTTACCATTTGGCGACCATCCTAGGGCCTAAATTTAGATTGAAATTTAGAATGTTATTTATGTCTTGTTGTTGGAATTTTTGTTTTAAGAAATTGACAATGAACTTCAATTTCATTTTTTACATTTTTTTTCAAATCTTGATCATAAATTTTTGTTTAGGAAGCACATCAAAACATAGTAGCTTAATTGTGAAGATTTTGTTCTAATGCAAAAGTTTGTTTAAATTTGAATTAGAATGTGAGAAGATGGAAAATAAAATTGTAATTAGAAGTTTGAGGAGATAATTGGATTAGGTTATAATACACGAACAAGTGGAAAATGGCATTTCCATCAATAGTAATTTGAATGTAAATTAGATAGATCAACAATTTGTAACACCTATGAGAGTTTCTCAATTCGAATAAAGATATCCATGGACAAAAAAAAAACATGTAGGCCATACAACACCTTAGGTAGAATCGATAATTCCTCATGAAATGCAAATTAGTGAAACACATAAACAAACTAGTAGTTTACAACAAATTTTTAGGAGAAAAGAATGTTAAATTGAAAATGCAAACTCATAGGATGAGTTTAGACGAAGGAATCAGGAATTTGAACCTTGACAGAAAGTTGCACTAGAATCACCAAATCTAATGCAAGAACAAAACTTTAATGTTTTGATGTATGATGAAGAACAAAAACTCAATAGGTAAAAAAAAGAGGAAGTAGTACTAAGGTGAACATAAAAAAGAAGATCAAGATGAGGAGCTTGAAGAAAGAGCTCAAAATTTTGAACCTCAAATTCATTATGTGGTTGAACAAGAAGCTGTAACTCAAGGCATTGGAATGTCTAGAGGAGTTGAATCAATACTTATAACTAGACAAAAAACTATATTCTTACCAAAAGCAGAACTAATAATAGCAGAAGGTGCACTTGTGGGTGTGAAAGTAAGGTATAATGAACCCAAACTTAATCAACATAATGGAAGCATTATTAGAGGAATCCCAAGGGATTGGAGTAGAAAAATTCATAATGTGAACATAGTTCCAAGACCTAACCCTCCACAATGCACATATTGTCATCAAATTGGACATTAGATTAATGAATGTCCATTTATTGAAGATAATGTGAGGCAAAAATTTCCTGAACATTTCCAAAATTTGAATCTAAATTTTGCAAAAACAAACAACCATGGACATATTAAGTTAAAAGATATGTACCATGAGAGGGTCAAAATTCCATATAGACTTAGATTACATATTTAAAGGAATAACATAATGGAAATGAGAGCCTAGATTATGGAAGATGTAGTACCAATTTTTGTAGCTCTTGTACCAAATTTGTTACATCACAATAATGTTGGAGTTACTTGTGCAGGAATTTCTAATTTCAAAATGGAACCAATAAGTTCTATACTATTATATTTTGTGGCAATGCCTTAGTCTATAGTTATAGTTATTGAAGTTCCATTTGTAACAATGCCAACCCATATTGTTGTTGATATGAAGTTCAGACCCCAAACTCCAAGGCGAACATAACTTGTTAGTGTGCATATAGAGATGCCTAGAAAGGTGGACAAGATTTTTATTGAACAACTATTAAATCCATAAGGAGGAGGCTCAAACCCACCAGAACCACTAGGAATTCTAGGACCTTCAAGATGTTTTGGATCGCCAATGATGAATCCAAGTAGACCACCATTACCACTAAACAAGCCTTATCATCGGCCACTTAATTATCTTGAGTATGTGAAGGATTCTGACCCAAAAGCTCATGTTAGAATTTTTAAGGCATCCATTAGAATAAATGGTGAAATAGAAAATGCAGAGATTGTTAATTTGTTTAGCTTTACCCTCAGAGATATTGTGTTTGATTGGTGTAATAATTACATGGGAGATTACCCAAATTGTACTTTTACAAAATTGTAATTAACATTTTTGTAAAAGGTTTTAAATAGTTCAAAATGATGAGCAAGTTTATATGTAGTTGAAAAACTTGAAGCATGAAAAAAATGAAATAATGAAAGTTTATTATGAAATATTATTGAAGTTAACCAATAGTCTTCAACATAAGACAACAAATTGTTTCCTAACTAATGTTTTTAGATCTAGATTATAACCACATATGCGTGTAACAACAGTAGGCATGAAGAGAAAAACCATGCATCAACATAAGGAAGTAGCTTTGGTTTGTGAAGAAGGAATTTCTGAAGTAGAGGCTATAAGTAATCTATTAATACCATAGAGTAGGAAGACAATATTAGCTCAAAAACCTTAAATAGTTATAGAGAAAACAAAGATATATTGTACAAATTGTCATAGGACAAATCATAATGTTGAAAACTATAGACTCAAAAGAAAGGAAAACCTTGTTCATGTAAAGTTTAAGGTTACAACTCAACAAATCAAAGTACAGAGACTTGTGAGGTATTCTTGTCATATCTATGGCGACATTGGACATAAGATCATAGACTATCTTAAGTATAGTGACATGTAGAATATGTTTAAGAACAAAGGAATGAAAACTATAGAGAAACCATATGTGGTGGAGCCCAAGTTTGCCAATCATTCAATTCATATAATGGATGTCAACATGGTTATTACCAGGAGTAAAGTTGTTGAAGAGCAAGTCTTCAAGGACAAAAAACCAATCAAGAAGAAGTTTGAGCTAACTAAGAAGAGGAGTAGAGACTACAACAATCTTTTGTCAAGACAATACAAGAGATACAAGCAAAAGACCCACCAAAAAGTCTAAATCAAAAGGAAAAAACACAATGGAGTACAAGTTGGGCAGGATTACCAAAAATTGAAATGTCCATAAAACCAATTGTACCACAAAATTTGTCTATTACTCCTAACAGTAGAGTTATGTCTATGGAACATATATTCCAAGATATCAATAAATAAATGATGGAAACTACCTATACCCTAAGGTTAGGTCAATTATTGAAGATTGCACCAAATCTTAATAAATACATGTGGTGGAAACTAAAGCCATAAAAACCTAATATAGCTACTACAATGATATCAGAGCCTAGTGTAGCCATAATGATTGAGATACACTTTAAAGTTGACACTATAGTTATAAAGGTAGATAACCAAATGGTAGTTATTCAAGTACAAGTTGGGAAGAACATTGTTGAGGATGTTTTGGTAGATAGAGGAGCAATTGTAAACATCATAATAAAAAAACTTAGAACAAAATTAGGTTTACCCAAACCAAGACCAACCCCATACCTCCTTAGAATGGTAGATCAAAGTATGACCAAACCTTTAGGAATCATCAAAAATTTGAAGATTCACATACATGGTATACCATATGTAACCACATTTATTGTTTTGCAAAACAATGTGGTACATTCTAACTATTATATGTTGTTAAAAAGACCTTGGCTCATAGATGCAAAGGATAGACATGATCAGGGGAACAATGTGATTATTATTAAAGGCAATGGAATAATCTAAACAATATCAATTAGCAAGAAGTTGAGAACAAAAACCAAAAAACCCCAAATATTTTTTTGTTATGATTTGTTGGAAGGGCTAACATATGAAGAAGAAAATATGATCTTTGAAATAGAACCAAAGTTGTTTTCAATTGGCACAATCACTATCTTAAATGAAACAATTTCATTGCTAAGTATTATAATGTCAAAAATTAGAATCAATGAAGAATTTGACCTAGAGCAAAGGACATCAAAGGTAGAACACATGTGGTAATTGATGGTTTATCCATATTACGAAATAACTCAAAACCATTAGGAGTCCCAAGTTAGATTATAGATGCATCATTATTTTTTGTAGAACCTATATGGATGTAAGATGTGAAGAGCTACATGGAGACAAGTCAAATGCCAGAAACTCTAAACCTAACTCAAAAACAGGAGTTAACCAAAAAAGTAAAATCCTTTACTTTGAAAGAGGGAATAATGTACAAAATGGGACAATACAACAAAATGCACATATGTTCGACCACCTCAGAAACACATATTGTTTTTAAGGAATTACATGGAGTGGTAAAAGGACATTTTGCTACAAATATTATTGCAAAGAAAATTTGGATGTAGGTTATTGGTGGCCAATTCTATTCAAATATGCTCATGAATTTTGAAAAAACTATGACAATTGTTAGAGAACTGGAGGACTAAAAACAAAAAGTTTGGCCAAATTGGTAACAACACTTCTAGAAGAACCTTTTACGAAGTGGGGTCTAGATTTTATAAATCCACTTAAACTAATAGGGAGACTAATAAGAAACAAATACATTTTGGTAACTATAAATTATGCAACCTAGTGGGTAGAAGTAAAGGCATTTAAAACCAATATTGTAGTAATTACAACCAAATTTTTGTATGAGTACATTTAACCAAATTTGGATGTCCTCTAACCATAGTTACAAATCAAGGGATACATTCCATCAATGATATAATTAGATATTTAACAGAACACTTTTTTGTTAAAACATGTTAATTCTACTACTTATTATCCACATGGAAATTGACAAGCAAAGTCTACTAACAAAGTCATTGGTAGATTATTGATTAAGTTAGTCAATGAAAAAAGAACAAATTAGGATGAACATTTGTCCACAATTTTATTTTCATATAAAATTGTTTATAAGGTGGCAACATAATATACACCTTATTAGTTGTCTATGGTTTGCATCCTCTAATGCTAATAAAATATGTTATGTAGTCTATTAATGGGGACCACAAAGATGCAAAACCAACCAGAGTACTAACTACCAAAATTACAAAGTTGCAGAAGTTATAGGATAACAAATTGGAAGCTAAAAACAATGTTAGAGCAAACTAGTGGAACAGATTTCTATTGAATCAACAAAAAAACATAAATAAGAAGTTCCAATTTGGAGATTATGTTTTGTGGTTTCCCAAGGGAGAAAAAACACACATGGGCAAGTTCAAGAAAAGATGGTTTGGCCCATTTAAGGTACAATATTACTTACCCAACAACATAGTTCTTCTTGTTTCTGTTAACAATTTTGAACCAAACCCAGTTTTGGTCAAGGTTAATAAATTGAAACCATATAGATATGTGGATTAGACATTGAAGGGGAGTCAAAGTACACACAATCACAAATCCTTAAAATCTTTATGTTCTAACCAAAAAAATAAATAAATCTAATGAAGGTTTAGAATAAGAGAAAACATCAAAGATCATAGATATTGATTAGATAATAACATTATAAGAAGCTTCAGTAAGTCTGATGAGACAGCAAGTTATGAAAATATTCACAAACCATGATTATACAATTTCATAATTAGATAAATATGCCACATTAGAACAAAATGTTGTCAATCTAATGACTCAACATAAGACAAAATAAGTTTATAATTTAGACAACACCAAGTCATCAAATTTAGCATTGTCATCAAGACAACCTAATGCCACGTCTATAGAATTGTTAGGTTAGCAAACATTAATTATAGCCCATATTGCTATCAATATGAACGTAGATAGAAGATGAAAAGTGTCAAAAAAACAAGAAAAGGGACAAATCATTAAGACATTAATCCTAAAGTGAAAAGTGAAACATTACCTCACGAAATGAAATGATTACATTTTAGAAGGTGGTAAATAACAGAATGCCTTTCCTTTTTGTTTTCTACAAACAATTTTTTATCATTTTTTGTTTCCAAAATAAATGTAGAAGAAAATTTTGTTGAAAAGTTGCAAAGACAATCTAGAGAGAGGTTACAAAAGTTGAGAGAAAAAAAAGAAGAAAGATAGAAATAACAATATAATTTTATAAATATTTTGCCTTTACAGTCCAGGTTTCCAAGAAGAGGTCTGCCATTTTCCTCTTTTGTTTATTCTTCTTCTTCCTCAAAGATCTTATTTGTTGTCTAAGTTTGAGAAAGCTTTTGAAGCAATTAGAAAAAATGACAAAGATTGCAAAGAAACTTTGAGGAGATACAATTTTAGAAAGCCTAGAAGAGAAGTAGGTACAAGTGAACAAATTGGTCCATTTTCCATTTTTGACTCTAAAAAGGAGAAACATGGGGACAATTTGTGACAACATCAAGAAGTGCCATCACAATAAGAAGAGCCTACCCAGGAGAAAATTCTAGAGAAAGTCCACATTCCAAACAAAAAATGTAGCAAGAAAAAAAATCAACAAGCAATGGTTGTAAATCTATAAGGGAAGAAGGTGTAGATTCACCAGGATAATGAGGTTAGGTATATTTTTACTCTTATAGAACAAAGTTATAATAATAATCTAAATAATATTTTGCTTTGGACAAGCTTTGGAAAGGAGGAGAAAATATGGACCAACAAAGCTGGTTTGGTAGGTTTATTTGAAGTTGAATGGAAGACTCCCCATCATAACATTTTTGTTGATTTTTTTAACAACTAGAAATTGGATTCTAAACATAAAATAATCAAAGTCATGATGCGAGAATAATAGAAAATTATAGACAAATATCTATTGGCAAAGATTTTAAAAATCTACCATATACGAAAGACAAAGGCAGACTAAGTAAAAATGTCAAATGCTAAAGTAGCATTGGTAAACATAGCTGATAAAGTCTCAAATACTTACAACACTAATGAAAGGTGGGTTGTAAAGAAGACAAGGTCAAAGTATGTCAATAGAATTACTACAATTTTGCCCATTATCTATCAAAAAGATAAGGTGTAATATTTTAGCAATAAATCTGCCATGATGATCTCCAAAGTAGATCATGGAAATTTATCAATTAAGCTACAATTATGTATTTTCAATTGGTCAAAGAGTTGATTAGATGGGAAAAGTGTTAGAAGAACATGATTGAAGGAACAACCAAAAAAGAACCAAAAAAGAATGTATGTCATTCTACTATTATCCTAGAAATTTTATTTTATAAGTGGTTTCCAATAAAAGGAGTAGAGGCATAGGAGAAGAAGAAGCAGACAAAATAGCCACAAAATAAGAGAAGATACTTTAGAGGAGAGGTTTATAAAAAATAAGAGACCTTTGAACCCTGCGTATATTTCTCCTAAAGAAGAGAAACAACCGAAGACTAAGACAACTAAAAAAACAACTCTAAATGTCCCAATTTGATGATGATGAGGAGAGGGAGACTTTGTTGAAGAGGTAGAGAAGACAAGAGGTTATTGCAATGAGGGGCATTATTAATCCTCAATAGGTAACATAATTACTGAGGAAGCAACAATAACAACATCATAAAAAAAAGGAGAAATCAATATCTCTTAAGTTTTATCCAAGACCATAGATCTCTCCCAAGTAGGAGTAGAGATTAGATGGGCCAAAATACTAGAGATGGCCCAAGAAGGAGCCAGAATCTCAAGTTTAGTAGGCATAAGAAGAGCAAATGTAGGACCTGGACCTAGATCCACTAAAAGTACAACAATTTGATCCAATACCATAGAATAATGAAGGTGTGTTACCTTCAAAACCAAGTTCTGCAACATGAACAAATACATTTGGAGAAATTTGGACTACACACAAAAGTAAAGGTTCCTCAAGTACTAGTTCCAATGGACAGACTCCTAGGTTTCATACATCAAAGTTTGTACAATGGCTAGAAACAAACTTGGATGAACACAGGAAAATTGTTACTATGTTTCAATAGGCAGTAGAGTATAGTGTACAAATGACCAATAATATGTTTAAACTTTCTAATCTATAAATAAAAAATAAACAGATTATAGAGGAGAAGGACAAATCTATTTAGAATTTGCAAGGGGCTTTGGAGAAGGAACAAAAGTTCAAAGCAAAGTTGCAAGTCAAGAAGAATGAAAATAATGACATATGAGTAGAATTGCAAATAACCAAACAAAATATTAACAACATGGAGAAAGACAGCAAGGATGTGGAGAACATCAGAGTAGACATGGATTATTTATAGGCAACTTTAAAGCAAACTGATGCCAACTATTGGAAGTTGAAGATAAAAAGGGATTATCTAAATATAAAACAAAACAAACTATAAAGAGACCCCAAGAATATGGAATAAACTCTCTTGAAGCAACAAAAGGAATTAGAGGAGCTTAGAGTGGACATTGGTAATGTATATCAAGCTAATAATGAGTTACAAAAGCAATTTGACCAAAGTCAAATAAAAATGGACAAAAATTTGTAAACATAGATTGATTTTAATGAAAAGTTGCAAAAACTTATAAAGGAAGCCCAAGGGATCAAGCCTTTCAATTATGATAGTGTTTAAAAAAATAACAATGAACTTAAAAATTAACATACTTTGTTTTAGGTAAACTAAAGGCATTAACAATGGAGGAAAAAATGCAAATTTATAGTGGGATGTAATGTAGGATATTGTCCAAAAAGATATTGGAAAGGTTTGTAAAAGGTATGAGAGAAATGAAAGGCTATACATGCATAAAATATCTCAGATGGAAAAGGTCATACCATCATTTTAGTATGAATTTTTAGTCTTCATTTTATAACCATAAATATTGATGATGTGAAACCATAAGGTACAAAAATAAAATAAGAATAACCAATAGATTTTAAAGGAGGGAAACATAGTCCCCAGAGTGAGGCTGGTGGTATGACATGTATCATAACAAACTTTAGAACTAATATAATTTATTTTACAAGAGGTTAATTTTCAGGAGTATGCATTTACAACCATAAAAATAGGGGAGTAGATATAAATTGAGGAACAGAGAACTCAAGAAGTTCAGAAGGACCAAATTGAGCTTACATTATAGCTATAATAACATGAGCAGACTCAAATTACATCAAAGTTGCACTAATAAGAGCATACTTAGGTCACATCATATCTGTAATCACATCAACAACTACAAGTTGCATCAAAGCTATAATAGTAGGAATAGATTCATATTACATCATATCTGTAGTCACAACAATAACCATAAGTGATAACAAAGTTGTAATCACAATAATAGACAACAACACATCATCAAACAACTGCACAATTATTAATAGAAGCATAAGAAGAACAACAACAAACTCTACATACAATAGAGAATCTAACATTGGTTCAATCTGAAGTATAACATGCACAAACAAATCAAACTATAGTACAACAAAATCAACATACATTTTTTATTTAAAGTCAAAAATAACATTAGATTTAACTTTCTTAACATGTTTTGATCAAAACTTTTGGGATGTAATTTAGAGTATGGGTGGGATAATATTAAGGAAATAATTACTTGTGGTAATAGTTAGTTATTATATCTCTACTTAATTAGTTAGTAATTTAGGAATTATTGGCTAAATTACATAATTTTTGTCACCGTTTGAATTTGAATAAGTCATAGAATTTTATTTTTTTTAATGGTTATATATTGGAAGAAGGAAGAGAATGGGAAAAGATTATTCATTGTAGAACATTGAGTTTTGTGGAAGTATGAAATAAAAACATTTCGTTTTCTAGAAAAACTTCAATTCCATAGCTAGATTTGTTGTTTTGATGTTTTTTTTGTAATTCGTGATTGGATTTTAATTCAGAAACTAGATATGAATAGATCTTAATGAATTTTTTTTATTAGTATTAGTTTTATGATATGTTTTAGTCCAAAATTAAATCAGAATATAGGAATAAAAATTTTGTATTTACTAATTAGGTTTAAGGTTTTGGTGTAAATGTCTATGTTTTGTACTCAAAACCCTAGATCCAATTTCATGCACTACCTATGATGAATTGGTATTGCGCAAAATTGTGCTTAAGATTTGTTAACCTTGAAACTAAAAAAAATGGGTATTGGGTTTATAGGTTATAGGTATTGCATGGAACATAAGTTTAAGGTTTAAGGTTTAAAGGTTTACAATTTTGGTCAAATATCTATGTTTTATGCCTTAAACCCTAAACCAATTTCATGCAATGTGTATTGGGTTTTAGAGTTTTGGTGCACTTAATTTGGTGCAATACTTATGATGCATTTTAGTTATTTGAGATCCCAAATGAAATACCCATGCTAAGAGTAAACATATATATTAACATTCCATAGTTACAAATTTGTTACTATGTCATGACTTTTTTTTAAACATTTTTTTCATGTTCATTGTAATACCTATGTTGGTTGTAATTGCTTTTACTTCTTTTTTTTTTATAACATAATTATGTGGTAACCAAAGGGGTTATCATTAGAACAAAAGGGATGGGGTTGTTAAGGAATGGAAATGTTATTTGTGTACATTGGGTCCATGGAAACAATGGATTGTTTTGCATTGTCATTTCAAAGACATCCATAAGATTTGGCTCCTTAAGGAAAAGGGTGGAAACTATCCACCAATTTCAATGGCCCACATAGATAGGAGCATGCCAAGATGAATCAATGGGTTCAATAGGTTCAAGACACCACACATCTTTGAGCAAGGAAAAATGTGTCTAGGATGAAAAACAAATGGAGAAAAAGGGCAATTATCAAATAGGATTTTTTGTTCAAATGAAATAGAAAGATTCCCAACTTCAAACCACCTCCATTAGCACTAGTTTTGGAATATGCCTTGCTAAAGCTACTAGACATTGTTACATGGGGTGCAAGGGAGGTTCCACATAAATCTTTTCTCAATTTAGAAGATAATGACAAGGTTAATAAAAGAATTTACTCTTTATAACATACATGAGGTTGGGGTGGGCATACAAATTTAAATGCCCCTCATTTGCCAAACAAAGGAGGGAGATGCTACTAGGGTTGGGAAAATACCATATTAGAAACCAAATGATTCATTTTTTGTGAGTAATTAATGTTTTAACTTAATGACTTCTTAGTTAATTTCATTGTTTTTTAGTTTTGATTTTTTCAACATGTTTATTGTAATCCACTACAAGATGGGATTGGGAGGCAGATTTCAAGAAGGTTCATTTTTGGTGAGTAATTAATGTTTTAACTTAATGACTTCTAAGTTAATTTCATTGTTTCTTAGTTTTGATTTTTTCGACATGTTTATTGTAATCCACTACAAGATGGGATTGGGAGGCAGATTTCAAGAAGGCATACATCAAGGCATTTATTCATATAAAAAAGAAAGTGTGTGATATGACCATGTGGAGACATTATAAAAGGGGCATTGGAGGCTACACGATAGTTTAAGGGTGGGTGTCCAAATGTTAGTTCTAAGGAGGGTTAGAAAGATGAGGAAGGTGAAGAGGGTGAAAAAAGTGAGGAAAATGATGAGGATGAGAAATAGGAGGTGGTGGGAGAATCAATAGAATCTCATAGCAAGAGAAAAAGATCAATTCGTAGTTCAAAAGTCACACCAAGGAAGGTGGGCAAGGCCAAGGATAAGGCCCAAGGCAAAAGGTAAAAAGAAGTTGAAAGAAATGAGCAAGGCTAAGGTAAGTAGAAGGTCAAAGAAGTAACCAAGGAAAAGGATAAAGAGAAATCATTAGGGAAGAGGAAGGTGATGGAAAATAATTGCAAAGGCTATCCAAAAAAGAGGAACAAATGAATAATAGAGATGTAATTCACCTCACATGCACCCATGTATTTCCATGTCATGCATTTGTGTTAAAATGAATGTTCATATATGTGATTATTGGTACAACATTGCTAAGTGGTTGGAATACTACTTGGTTTTTATAATATGATGAACAAAATTATTGTATAATGAATATTATTAAAACATAAATTAACATGTTATTGCAATCATTGAACCCCAACATAGATATTGCATTTTTCCCACATACCATTTTCATAGGTGTCATAAATTATAACAATAATCAATTGAATCACAACATAGGTTTTGCATAATTAACAATATTTTGGAATGAATATTGTGATTATGTTATCAACATGTTACAATCATGGAACCTCAATATAAGTATTCCACATTTCCCACATAGTCCCATCAAAGCTATCACAAGTTATAACAAGGGTAATTGAATGATCACAACATAAATATTACGTAATTAATGTTTCATTATGCTACACATTACAAGCAATCACAGTGAATGCATGGTATGGTGGCTCAATTTTAGTGGATAAAACACTCCATTAAAGTCCATTAAGTAATGTTTAAATGGTTGTCTATTATTATATCATTAATTAAATAAGGGATACATAGTGGTTTTAAATTAATAAATTCAATATGAAGGGCAGCCCATTTAATTTCAATGCCATTTGTTATAGTGAAAAAAAAACTAACAACCAACAAAATTGCAACTTATAGGGATTTATGAAAAAATTCCCCAATTTTGATCATTCAAAATTCCATAACTCAAATTTGGCTTAGGTTTTTGAGGTAAGGATTCCACGCATGAATTTATTATGTCAAATTATATCATTTATTGAGTCCCTATAAATGGTTTGAAATGAGATTCAATGTCAAGACCTCAATCTTAGTTCATTCCAATCAATCAATCAATCCATACTTTCAACATTGAAAATCCAATACTAAAACTCAATGTATTTAAAAAAGGAAATTGTCCATATTTATTAACAATCAAGTTGTTAACATATATATAATGTCAAATTAACAAATTTAACCATATATTTATTGTCATAGGTGTTCAAACCAAGGGTACCTTGCATAAATCATGTGTGTGACACACAAAATGAGCCACCACACCATGCATTCACCCATGATGGTGTTTTTAGTTAATTTCAACAAGTGAAAATTATGTTGATTGATTCAATTGAAATGGAGAACAATCTTTAGCAAACTTATATGTTAAATTAAATTAAAATTAAACTTGTCTACATTATGCTAAATTTATCAAACTTCATTATTAAATTTAATTTCATTAAAGTAATTTATTTAAAATAAACTAAGAGAAATTTGGTTCAAATTGATTAAACCAAATAATTTAACATAAATTAAACTAAACATACATTTAGTTAAACTTGATTACAATCAACTACATTAGTTGAATTAATATAAATTAGGGTAAATAGAACATTAAATAACTTTTAAAATATGAAAATTGATATTTATTTTGAATTTAAAATTTTATTTTTCTAATAGATGCCATTTTTTTACAAATAATTAAAATTTTCATAAAAATTTAAATATTCTATGTTAGATTTTGAAAATGGCTAATATATCCCCAAATCCAATATTTTGTATGTTTATATTTTTTGTCATATGGTTTGGGAGATTTTAGGATTGAGGTTTTGTTTAAATGAAAGAAAGGTGTAAAGGCAATATTTGGGAGATGTGGATGTGTCAATATATATAGTTTAATTATTTGGGGGAGGGGGGGGGGGGGTAATGGTATAAAAGAATGGGTTGAAAAAAATAAATTAGTGTGGTTTCTCATTATTATGGTAATATGTTTCTAAGGTTATGGTTGGATTTTAAATGCAACGTCAATTACATAAGCAATTACATAAAATGGAAATATATCATGTTGTTGCATTACATGGACCATGATTTAAAATTGCATTAAATGTTTTGTTGGAATAAAACTACACATTTGTATTGAAATGCATGTGGATCAAATAGTCTCAATATCCAATGGTTGCCATTGATGTGATGTATTGCAAACATTTTTGTTTATATTGGATCTTTTCACATAAAATAAAATACAAGTTTCAATGGATCATATATTTGTTGATAGGTATGATGTAAGTAGTTGTATCCCATGGAGGGCTAAAAAGCTTAACATTTAATTTTAATTTTAAATGTTTTAAAAATATTGTAATTATCTTTTGTGAAAGTATTATTATGTATATTTTGTAACATGGTTGAATATTACACCTTCCCCATCATAGGTTTTACAAGGGTGACATGAATCCCAACATAAATATTGCAATCAATGAATTTGCCTATTTCAATTCCAAGATTCATGAAAGCATCAAATTTCCAAGATTTGTTATGTCATAGAATTATAATATAAGTATTGCCCATTAACCAAAAATATGGGAAATGCAATGATCAAAACATGTAAGCTTTGAAAGTACACTTTGGCATGTGGGCATAGGAATCATGACAACTGACTAGTATTGAATTTTGAAAATGACATACCCCACCCCAAATGACTTTGATATCATCTAGGTATTTAAGTATTTAGAATTTGAGTTTAGGTAACTCTTGGCTAGATAAATAAGTAAGCCCAATTATTACCTATTTGACCCCATATTATGTAACCTCTTAGAATCTTTGTGGCCCACAAGTATGCACTATTTGGGACACCCCACAAAACACCATAATAATGGTGGCCTCAAATAATCTATTCCATGGTATTGTTAGATTTACAATCTAACTATCAAAAATCAATCCAATTCTTAATATTTCTTTCACAAAAGTTCACCAATTCATGCAATAGATGTATTAGAAAATAATCACCTCAACATTGTGCGATTCAAATTGGAAAAAAATTTAAGCAATATACCATACCTACTTTACAAACATAGGTATTGCCCATTGGAACAACACAAGTTCATACTTGTATATGGATTTCTTTTGTCAATATAAAAATAATAATACTTGGGTAATTTGAAAGTTTAACATTTTTTGGAGGTGTATTTTTCACACAAATCATTCAAATGTTTTTCAATGTTAAGAAAGGCATCATTAACCTTCTCAAATACAACTGTTAGATGACAAGTTTCCAAAGATTTAGCCAATCATAATGCATTGATGTCTACATAGTGAAATATAGTGGTTATGTGGTGACAAAACATTTGTCCACCCATGCAATTGGCATTCTTCCGCAATTGCTTTAACATCGTTGAGTGATTTGTCATGGACTTGTTCATGGGCACTTCAACATTCAAAGGGTCATCCCCACTTGGTATGTTTTCATCAAGAAATTGAAAGTGTTTGCCCACATCAACATGCAATTGTACGTCCTTGCCATCCTTGTCGTCATTATCATCATCATTGGGGGCCAATATCAAATTATCCATAAAAGGTCTTATAAATATATATTCAAACCTCCCCTATGTGAACCAAAATATGTCCCATAAACTCCAAAATAATGGATTCTAAAATGTTGGTTGTGAGCAAAATGATTACAATTTGGTGTTTACACAAATTGCTTGAAATTGCCCACTCGCAAGAGCAATGACCATACATAATGTAAGGCTTAGGAACCACATACCACCTTGAGTAATGGTATTTTGTGACATAACATGCCATGGTTCTTCAATATTTGTTGGAGAAGTCAAATGTTTGTTGGTGATGGTGCAGGTTCACAATATGCCATTTTCCACAATCTTTTTGATGTTGTGGGTTTTTATAATGCCTTCTCGCTTTGCCTTTTGAACATGGAGATAGTGTGTTGACACTAGGTTGGTCAACCTCCAAACCAACCTATTAACTTTTTGGGCCTTTATTCCTCTTGTGTCATGTTTCAACCATTGTTTGATTGCACCATGGTATGCTTCAATGTTTGCTTGGGTATTTTGACTTGCATGAGGAACTTGATGCACTCCAACCATCCACATTTCTACATCACAATATATAAAACCTTTTGGTTCAATGTACACAAGTCTATGTAATATGTATGATTAATATACATTTTGTGAACATACTAAAGTTATATACAATTTGATCATGAAATATAAATGCACATGAAATATGGTATTACAAAATCCATGATTGTTAAGGCCATTTGGTGAACTACTAGGTTTTGAAAGGAATAAAATAAGGGAATAGAAGATAAAATCTTCTTACTCTCCTTAAGTAAACACAAAGCTTCAACACAATAAGAACTACCAAATCTTAATAAGAAAACCTCATAAACTTTCTATAAAAACAAATTTGAAGCAAATATAAGGAATAGTAGCTTGCATACAAAAAGATAGAATATTCACAACATACAAAAGAAAAAACAACACATAAAATTCTACGTACAAAGTATGGCAAGAAAAAAATAATTAACTTAAAAAAAATTCCCCTTATATAATCTTCAAAGTTACAAAGCTTTAAGCACTTCTAAGAAAGAAAATAAAAAATGGTGGAACGGGTAGTTAACCTAATCCCCAAAATTTTGGTTTTAAATATAACTTAGTTTAAACTAGTAATCAAAATCGGTTTCAGTCACAAGGTTTTCAATAGAAAAAATTTCGATAAATGAGTTTTGGTAAAGAAATTTAGTTTTAATAAAATTTTGATTAAAATTTGGTTTCAATAAGATCCACCTTCGACACTAATGTTGATATTTAAATCTTGAAAAAACAAACAACCCCATATTGCAATACCTATGTGACACTTATTATAATTAATATGTATGTTGCATGGATAGTGTCATGAAATTTAAGTACATATGACATATTGCAATAACTAGGATGTTAAACTTAAAAATAACTTTAACAAACAAAAAGCCCCAAATTGCAATACCTATGTGACACTTATTATAATTAATATGTATGTTACATGGATAATGTTATGAAATTTAAATATATATGACATGGGTATTGTAATAACTCAGATGTTGGACTTGACAATAAGCTAAGAACCCCATATTGCAATACCTATGTTCAATTTATTCTAAGTAATTATATGTATGTTACATGGATAATGTTATGAAATTTAAGTATATATGACATGGATATTGTAATAATTAAGATGTTGGACTTGAAAATATCTTCAACAAGCTAAAAGCCCCATATTGCAATACCTATGTTCAATTTATTGTAATTAATATGTATGTGACATGGATAGTTTTATGAAATTTATTAACATATGACATATGTATTGCAATATGTAAAATGTTGGCCCTAAAATTAAAGTTAAGTTAAACGAACCATATTGCAATACAAGTATATTACACTTACTAGGGTCCATATGTAGCATTCATATTGCAATACCCATGTTAAATAATTCATTACTTATATCACAAGGATAAGGGTATGGAATTCAAATATACATGACACACATATTGCAATATGTCCAATGTTAGCCTTGGAATGTCAATGCATGATTATACGTCATGTATTATATTTTGAATTATGTAATAATCTACAACCCAAATTATTTTGGGGATTTTGGAGGATTTTGCATCCATGGAAAGTGCTCCATTATGCCCAAACTCCAACAACCGTGCAATTTGCAATGGTGTTTGTATGTCGATTGTGAATACTAGTCCTTCATTTTGTCTTCCTTTTGTAAGAAAAAACATATTCTAGATGTTCCAAAGCCCACATACACATATCCATATGATCATTAATGTGGTGCTTCCAACTCCCCTTCTTCATCTTATTCTCATAGTATTGGATGGTTTATTGAGTCAAAAAATCATCTCCACAAGTTTTTTTTCCAATAAGTCATGCATGGTACCATATTTTCTTATGTTCCTTGTATAGTTGCCCAGTGGTAAAGCCATTGTCCAATTGCTCTTGAATCCAAGGCTTCGACTTTATCAAAACGGGATTTCTATATCAAGATTTCAACAATTGAGATTCAAGGTCAAATGCTCCATGGGTTGGACTACCAACTTCATGAGTGTGCTCTTGATGATACCAAACAATTTTTGCAACATCCAAATACTTGTACAAGTGCTTCACATAAAACTTGGTCATGTAACCTTGTTTTTTTTTTGGGGATGTCTTAAAACACCATGGTAATCCTTTGGTCCAAAGTTGCAATGACACCTACATGCATACAAAACACAATGTTATCGATTTCAATACATTGTACCCACATAGATCCCCACTTCAAGTGCATTTATTTCCATGTGATTACTTATTAATGATGACCAATGTGATTATCAATTGTTGGCCTTTCAAGTCTTGTAGTTGGTCATAGTGCTACCATGTGAATTGGCATGGTGCATCCTTGTTGTTTTTTATTCTTTCAATATATTATCCCACATTGGCCCATGGTATCTAACTAGCCATGACATTCATTACATTTCCAAAACCTGGGCAAGTTTTGGACATCAAAACAAAAGTGGTTGCATCTTGAACATGAACACCTTTTGGGTGTACCACGGTATATTATGATACATGTACCATTAGAATCAAAACATAAGAACACGCATGAATTATATTAAATAAAAAAAATTGTGACCTTCTAAATTAATATTATTTTCATAAATTAAAACCTTCCAATTTTTATGTCATAGCTAAATTATCAATTGATGTAGTTCAAAGTTTAATATGTGGGTGTATATGAACATGGTAATACCAATGATGCATGTCCAATTGAATGCAAAATTATCAAACTCCTTAATGATACATGTGTTTTATAACCTTAGAAAATGTGCAAAATCTAGGTTAATGTTGGGTACACACAATTTTATTTGTGAATAATGATGACATCTTACCATAATTACAAAATTATATATATATACATTTGATCACAAAATCCAAACAATGGCTACATATCATAATACACATGGAAATGTGGAAATTAAATGTACAAGGGCATGGAATACCAATGATGGAACTTCCAAATAGTAGCAATACACGTGGTTGTGTTCCATATGTGAATTGTAAACCCTAAAATATCACCGATATAATTATTATAGACTTTGACACATTGCAATTCGCCCAACACATGTTATGTAAAAAACATCTTTGACATAAGTTCTTGAAAACAATTAAAAAATGACAAGGTTCAACTTATATGTCTTGAATTATGACAAAATATGATTACAACTATATAATGTTGTTTTTGGTTGAAGGCTTGGGACAAACCTTTTGAAAGTTGATTTGACCATGTCCATTTTTTTTAGACAAATGGAAAATATGTTCTATTGTTACATTGCTACAACCATTCCATTGTCAACAAGTAAGAAATTTTCTTCACTTAGGTGACATTATTAAAAGTGATATAAAAAAAACATGATGGATTGAAGTTTTTTTCTACAAGAATTGACACACTTTTGAACTGAATTACTTATGGGAGATCATAAATGGAAGAAACCACCATTTTCAAACATAGTCAACATGAAGACCATATGTAAAAAATGTAAATCTTTTCGTTTAGGAGGTACTTTCTGCAAGCAATTAATGTACCTTTGTGGCCTATCCTACTAGGCCTCAACCTATAGACTTATTAGGGTGAAAAACATGCCTAGGGGGGTAGCACATTTTCTATTACCTAAGGTATTAACTTTTAGTTTGATATATGTAATGAAGGTCCATGTCACTAAACTTTGCCAAGTAGTCTTGTCTATTTGCAAAGTCTAGATGGAAAAGCTTTTCCATGTGGGTAAATTCGACCAAAGATTGACTTGCTAGTTATTGGAATTTACATGTAGCCAATGTTGGTTTCAAATCCACAAATTTATGATCTGTGCAACTAACTCCCAAGCAATTAACCATCATTTGTCGAACTTTCTTTGCATATTCATATAGATATTTAATTAGGCCCCTTCGATGTTAGCACAACCATTAAAAAATACTCCATTTATAAATGAAACCTTTTATTCTAAATTCAATCGACCAAAAACTTCATATTTGAAGAAATATTTCCACAAATTCTCTAGGAAAAATATGAGAATTTTTTTATGGTTGGCTAGCCACATCTAAACCCTAACAATTGTCCAAAAAAAAATTCAATGAAAAAAATTGATTTTTTTGGATTGCATTTTGATTCAAAAAAACTCAATCAAGGATGCGTCAATGCAATGTAGTGCATGGATTGACATCTTGAGAACCCCTTCATGTCCTTCTCTTATGTTGAATTTGGTTTTCCACTAAGCTTGAATGTGGTTATTAGGAATGAAGAAGGAAAGAAAAAATACTACTTTCACCTCCACGTAGTACACCAATTGTGTCATGAGATGAAACATGACAACCAAAAGGCCTCCCTAATTTGCCCAACAAGGGTTGAAATGCTTGTGAAGGTATCACACAATCATGGAATGAACATGAGGACTTGGTGACAATGCTCCTATCTTGAAGGAAACGATGGCATGTCCATTAGTTGTGGTGCCCTTTAGAAACATCACAAGAGGCCATTTGTTGTCAATAGTTATTTGTTGGATATTTGCATGTTGCATGGTGCTTTGATTCCATAGAGATTTGGTCCACATGTGAATAATTTGAAATCCAAAAAAAACGGTTAAGAGTGTTAATAGATGTGAAACAATGTTAATGCTACTGATTTCCATATTTCTTTTTTTTTCTTTCTGACCTTACTTGTAATGAAGTGGAAAGTGAAAATTGGTAAGATGGGTTTTGTGTGTTGTTGATTTCCATCTTTTTCTTTTTCTTTCTATGACTTTACTTATTACTTACAATGAAATTGAAAATGAGAATTGGGAAGATGGTTTTTGTATGTTGTTGATTTCCATTTTTATTTTTATTTTTGGCCTTACTTACTTGTAGTGAAGTTGAAAATGGGAATTGGGAAGATGGATTTTGTTTTCACAAATCTAAAGAACATTCAGAATGACACCCACAAATGGGCATCTCCAAATTATCCTTGGCAATGATAGGAAAATGATGATAGAAGATGAAAATTAGATCCGTGAATGAAATATGGTTGCAAACAATGATGGGAACTTACGAATGATGCATAAGTCTTTCCTTGATAGGGATATAATAATAATCCATTATGAATGAACAAGACTATTATGGCACATGTTCTCACATTCCACAACAACATTATTTTAAACCAATTAAGGGGATTGAAGAATGGGTCCGACATGCCCAACAATGCCAACCGGATGAAAATATAGCCTAAAAAACGATCAACGTCACGAAACATACCACATGCAATAGAAATAAAAGTAGGAACACTATCATTTTTGTTCTTGGGTTCATGAAATGGGTTCACCATGGATTAAGGTCTTAGTGATGGGCTATCCCCTAAAAGCAAGGTCGAACTTTTATTAACCACCTAGGTTTATTTCAAACCATTAAATTGGGCTGAAATCAACGACAATTGATAACTTGTGATGTGCTAGGAGCTACTTTGTTGATGAAGGTTCAATCCATAGTAATTGACTTTGTGAAACACTTTGGCCATTGGATGCCAAAGTCTAATCATGACATTGGTCGATTTACATCAATTTGTTTTGGCAACTACATCCATTTGAAAGCTTTTGCTTACCAATACTACCATTTTGTGAATGGATGTTGTCACCACTTTCTCTTTCATATTTGTTGTTGTTGCCACCTTCATCTTTAGTGGACCTTTAGACTTGCAAAGAGGTTGTTTAAGTGATAAACATTTTGCTTCAAGAGTTCCAACAAACAACCACCAATGAAATTTTTTTGAACAAACAATTGTCACTGCTTTCAAGCTTGTTGCCTTTAAGCTTGTTACAAATTATGCTTGTGTGCAATTGATATAATGTTCAACAACCTTGAAATATGAGAATCCCATCCTTCTTGAAATGATCATTGCATATAAAGTTTGTGATTGTGTCTTTGAACCATTGTGACATGCATTATTGCATTTTGGTGTATGTACTCATACTCTTGTGTTCTAATGCACTTTTGTGTTTTGTTATAACACTTTCACATTCTGTAATACTTTTGTTTTCTAATGCATTTGGTTTGCTATAGTTTTGTGTTGCACTTTATTATGTGCTTTTAAATTTTTTTCAACTACATACAAGTTTCATTGCCTATAGGTGTTGTAATGTATTGTTTACACAAACTTTGGTGTGTTTGTGACTATGGTTTGTTATGGGTTTAAAAGCATTGTTACATCAAGGATTTTGTGTATTAACTTTTGTTTGTGACATTGTGGACAATGCCACTGCTCAAACCCCCACTAAATTTCAAGTATTGAATTTTATTTTATTTTTTAATCCTTCGGATGTTGTTTGTTCCCTAAATGATGTTTTAAGTGATGGTTTGCTTACACCTTCACCTCCAACAAAATTGGTGAACATGCTTTTGTGTGAACAATTGTTACAAGTGTTTGACATTGTGTGCAAAAGTAAGTGTCCATTCCATTTTTCAAAAGGAGTTCCAAGAGCTTTATCTTTTGGCATTGTTGCAACTAATTCAATTCCAATTGTTGGTTTCTTTTAGATTCTTCCTACTAAAAAAATCAAAAGAAAATATGAAAATGCAATAAGGTGTTTTAAGATGTTTGGGCTATTAAGGCGTCCATGGGTTGAAGTAGTTATTGATTTTGAAAAGAAGATGACCCAAGTAAGATGTAGATGTAGGATTCACAGTGAGGTTGGAAAGAAAGAAAAGGCATTGGTTCCTAAGTTTGATGGATTGCAAAAATATGCAAGTTGTTGTAAAATAACATTTGCACATTCATGGGTGGTTGTTGGTCAATACTACATAAGCAACATTAGCCAACATGCCAAGAATGAGTGGTAGTATGCTACTTTTCACATGTGAGTTTTTGTGGTTCAACAAGTTATGAATGACGATGTTACAAAATGATTTTTTAAAATAATAGTTTGTCATGATTTTTCATCTATTGAGGCAATGATGGCTTATGATACATTTCAAAGGTTGTAAAAAACTGTTCAATTTTTTGAAAATGCTAAACAACCTTCAAAAACATTCGATCAACACAACTAGTTGGAGCATGGTTGAAGCTATGTTCCGGGCCATTTGTTTAGCAATGCATAAAGTCTAATTTATTTTTATATTTTATGATGAAGCAAACACCATCAAAAATCAATTGTGTTCATTTCTATCCATGTGTACATTATAAAAGGGTGGAAATGACTCCCCATTCTTTTGACATTGTAACAAGTTGTTGAAGGTTCCCATGTTGACAATTTGACAAAAGTAATTGTGCAATCTTTGCTTTTGTATGGTGGTTTGTCAAAGTATGACTTGGCTTTGAAACTTGTATGTTTTGGAATAGATAGTGTGATGACATTTAAGGGTTTGACAACTAGGGGTTAAAGTGTAATTGGAAAAAAAATGTACCATTCCTATTAGGTTTGCACTATGCCACACATGGAAACAATTTAATTGTGTAGATGTTGTTTTGATTATCCTTACTTGTAATAATTGAGGCATTCTTCAAATCTATTTACAACTATTATGCACAAAGTCCTAAATGGTCTTTGGCAAAAACCAAATTGACTGAATTTTTGGAGAAGAAGGCATTATAAATTTTATGCAACATGAAAATGCATTGGATTTTGATGTTGTCTCCTAGCAAACACATATTTGCAAAATACGAGTCCCTAGTCATCCACATGTTTGATGAGCATGCATTGAACAAAATAATAAAATGAAACCTATAGCTTTTCTATGACGTGGAAATGGTTTTGGGTTTGAGTTGTATTCTACCCTTGACTAAATGTATGTAATCTTTGTCAAAGTTTGCACAAGCTTAGATGTATTCATTTGTAATTTTGTTGATGTAGTTAAGGCTCGTGAGGGAGATTTGTACATATTGTATACATTCATCTAGTTACAAGTTATGGGCATGTTAATGGAGTTTTTCAAACATTCCTTCAAATTGTGCATCATTCATATGATCCCTTACATATGGTTTGGATTTTTGAATTTAATTTTGGTGTGGAGTATGTGGGGTTTCAATTTTTTTCTTGCACATACATGGTTCATAAAAAAATGTGTTAATTGGTTGTTTAAATTATGTTTTTAGACTTGATTGGTTGAATGTAATGGAAGCCATGAAACAACATTACAATGTTGTAGCTATTGGCCTCATTCAAAAACTTGAACAATGATTCCCAATTCAAGACCTTACGAATGCCATTGGTTTGATTTTATAGGCAATCTCCTACTATAGTGGGCATGGTCTTTAAGACTGGGGTTCAATTCCTTAGGAGATTTTTGCAATATACTATAGTGTCTACTAATTTTTGCACCTTGTTGCCATTTCTTCACCATTGAAATTAAGTGTTTGCCAACTTACCTACATGAAATTTCATTCAATAACCATTTGCTTACATAGGGTTTCACATAATAACAATTTTTTTGCCTTGGGTTTTATTTAATTGCTTGTCTCTATACCTTAGATAACATATGGTTACTTATTATTTTCCTATTTTGCATTTGATTTTCTAGCTTGTCTAAACAAGCATAGCCACTTGATCACCCAAAAAATAAATGCAAGGTGTCAAATTGACATTCTTAAATTACTTGTAAATAACCACTTGTGCCACATTACAAATATGAAAAAAAAAATTACTTAAAACAACTTGTTCCTTCTCCTTCACAAAGGACACTTGCAATCTTACACAATCTTTGCTACATCTTCTTTTACTATTGTTCCTAAATCAACAATTGATGATGATAATACCATGTTGGAACAAATTTGTTGGGTTTAAACCTTAAACCCTAAACACAACAATTTGAAACCTTAAACCTTAATTCAACAATAAAAGGACAGAGCATGCAAGAAGAACTTGACAACAAAAGAAGACTAAAATTTGATTTGGCAAGTTGTGATAATAATAACAACAAAAGAAATGTTGAATTTTGGGCATGTTCTTCAATTTATTTTTATGTTTCCAATTTTATTTTCACAAAATTTAAACTTGGTTTGGGGATTTTTTAAATTTGAATTTTATCTTTAAAAAATTTTACATTAAAAAACACAACATTTAAAAATTAAAAAATAGAAAGAAAGATTGATCCTTTCATATGAGGAGCAAAAACTTCCAACCACATCTCAAGAAAAATAAAATTTTATAACTTAAAAAAAGGATATGTATTATTAAAAATGGAGTCAAATTTAATTTAAAAAAGAATCCAAAAAAGAAAAAAAAAAACATCCAAAGAAAACCAATGTCCAAAGTCAAAATAACACTCAAAAATAAAAAGAAGAAAAAAAAAGTGAAATTCCATAAACTATCATAAAATGTATGCAATAAACAATTTGACAATATCAACAATGTAAGCATATTGTTCAAGAGTGCTTGAACAAGTATGTGATTAAATAGTAAAACAAAAAAAAACTAAAACACCTAAGCACTAACTAATAACATATATTAAATGCTAATTGAAAATCTGTTGTTATTTTACTAACTAATAAGTCGACCATTAAACAATAATCATAACTATTTGCATTCAAAATATCATGCAATGCACATGCATAGTAATTCAAGTTCATTGTAACCTTCAAGTATTTCTTCAAAAAGCACCCACCCAAATCCAAATCCCAAGACTAAGTTCTAAACTCCTCATTCATTCACATGAAGCAGATTAGACAAAGATTAGGAAAATTATTAAAGCACGAGACAAATTCATGAATTAAACATTCATAGATGGATGAATGTTTAGGTGATTAACACCCCTAAATTTCAAAAAAATAATGTCTAGATTTTAAAGAAATAATGAAAGAAAAAACCATTGGGCTTAAATGGGGACTGAAATTTAGATTAGCACCAAATTTGATTAAATTCAAATTTCATGTTGTCTTTTTTTTTCCCTTGATTGTGTTGAACCAATCATTGTTGTTATTTGTTGTGTATTGTAGTTATAAATAATTTTTAACCTCCTGCATTTATTTAATTCCTGAGTTTCAATATTTTATATTCATATTTAATAAAATTTCATTACGTTGCGGACAAAAGGTTTAGAGGTTGAAAAAGGGGTTGAGTTATGAAAGAAGGGATGAAAAACAGGGTCACTTTACACATATCTTTATTCCCTCCTAAAAGACTTTTAACAAGGTTTAGGGTTTAGGGTTTAGGGTTCACATTGGGTCCTTGCCATTTACATTAAAAAGTATCTTAATGCAAAAGAAGAATTAAGAAATTGCAAATATTTCACCATGCAAAAATATAATCTTCCAAAAATCCTTCAAGATATTAGAACTCTATAACTAATCTCAAGTTTCAACACAAATCAAAATATGATCTTTCAAAAAATCCTCGTATAAAAATAGACCCATTATTTATTTATTACCTAAGGGGGCCAAAAACCCTTAAGCTACTATATATACTCTATAATGAATCTAAACATAACAATCAATATCCTTGCCTTGGTAGGCAAGGCCAATAAACAATCAAGGCTTTTTATTTTGATGTGAAAACATGGGTGGACTTTACATTCAGTAAGGCCCTTGGTTGAGGGCATTACCAGAAGAAGCCCCCCCCCCCCCCCCCCCCCCCCCC
>Ga0209611_10002369_pt1 | contig 33079 bp, 29 predicted proteins | sample S1TSphgellanicum_3_FD_187693 | JGI IMG/M metagenome (GOLD analysis project Ga0209611, IMG submission 187693) | Host-associated microbial communities from peat moss isolated from Minnesota, USA - S1T2_Fc - Sphagnum magellanicum MG (SPAdes) (version 2) | ecosystem: Host-associated > Plants > Peat... | reverse complement strand
TCAGCCTTTGTATTGTAGTGTTCTGTGGTTTTTTTTTTTGAATTCTTGACCCTCTCTACTTTGGGGGGCCATAACTTTATCATTTTTAATCTGTTTTTCACGATTGTTACTCTGTCAGATGTGCCACGAGGAGGGGTTCAGGTTGTGTTGGGACACTAAAAACAACAGAGCCCTCCCCTTAGATGTGGCCTGCCCTGAGTGCTTAATTGTTCAGTCACTGACCGATCTAACCTAAGCATTCTGAAATAAAGCTAGGAAATGATAATATGTGAACCCCTTTCCCTCTTGTGTCAATACCCTCACCAATTTGTTGTTTTTATCTGGAGCGTACCTACTAGTGCATACTGATCTGCTAGTGACCCAAGTACATTATTAAACCTATTGCAAGCAATCTAAATTTTTTGTGCAGAAATTTTGCAACTTGGTGAATTTGTTTTAGAAAATGAAAAAAAGAGAAATTTAAGAGATTTTAAGGGATTTTCTACCATTTTTTCAAATAAAAATTATTAAATTAATCACATTAGACCTAGGCACTTCCTAGGTCGTTACTAGCACTTTCGTACAATCGTTATTTAATGATAATTAATGCTGGGAACCTCACCAGTGGACATACTTAAACAATTTGAAAAAAAAAAAAACATGGTTGTAAGCTCCCTCATCCTTTAGTCAAAGTGGACTTAGATTTAGAGTTCTTATGGAACCTTGCTAAACTAATTTTAATTTACTTTCCAATGACAAAAATCACTCAAAATTTAATAACTTTTGTTCCATTGGTTCAAAAATTTCAAAACAACAAACATCGTCTCATCAAGAGCTCTCCCCCATGACACGCAAAACAAAATGAGAGGCCAAAGTTTGAAAATTGGGAGGGTTAGGGGTGCGGTCAAATCCAAACAAGCAAGGGGTGCATCACAGCATGGCCTTGCCATTTACAATAATAAAAAATATCTTAAGGCAAAAGAAAAATTATGAAAATTCAAATATTTTACCATGTAAAAATGCAGTCTTCAAAGAAGATCCTCTAAAAGAAACCAAAACTCTTCAAGATATCATAGCTCTAGAACTAATCTCAAGTTTCAACACAAGCCAAAATATTGTTTGAAAATATTATCTTTCAAAAATCCTTGTATGAAAGTAGACCTACTACGTAGGGGCCAAAATTCCCTTAACCTACTATACTCTATAATGAATCTAAACACAAGACCCTTGCAGTGCTAGGCAAGGCCAACAAACAAAGGCCTATCTTAATATATAACACTCCAATGACCATGTTACACAGTTCCATGCTGTTCCCCAAAATCATAAATGTTCCAAAATGGCCGAAATGTTCTAAATTGTTGTGAGCTAAAACATCTACAACAGCTTGCTCAACGGAGCGTGAGCTAAGGAAGGCATCGACGAGTGCCTGCGGCGATGGCGGAGCAAGAGGATGCCAACGCTAGAGCTCTGGACGGTGTAGAAGGAGACGGTAAGACGGCGATCTTGGACGATGCCTGGGTGCCTTCCGATAGCTTCGTGCACGAGCCTCCAGTGTTGAAAGCGATGCAGCCCAAGGGCACCTTCTGTGAGATTCAGACGCGATTTTCTGTTGCCTTGGAGCCGGACGCAGTGTACAATATCATCACGGACCCTAACAATAGGCGCGTCTTCAAAAACATCAAGGTAGCTTGTAGTAGTTTATAAGGCTGCTCCCTGCAACTCCCCCTCGACCCCAAACCCTACGACCTGCAACTCTGCCGTTGCCTGTTTGGAAATATTTGATTAGTCTTTCTTGAAATCTTTTTTCTTTATCAAGTGCCTTTTGCCTCCCAGTGTCTTTAACACAGAAATTTTTCATGTTTTGTAAGAATCGCTTTGTTCCTTTCTTTGCACTTTTTTTTGTTGGGGATATGATCTGGTGAAAGCGATTGGGAACATCTGCACAAACGTTACAGAAAGTGTCCTGTGAAGCCCCTCCTGCAACCCTAATTCCATACATATCTTCTCAATGAAGATCTTTCTGCAATCAGTGAAAATAGGTAACGAACAACGGAAGTTCTATTGTCAATCTGTTCATCTCTGGCAATTGAATTGTGATGTTATGGAAATCAATGGCAAACTAAATTGGACATGAATCAAATAGTAGCATGATTGTGAGACCCATTCACTGTGTTTTCTCAGTTGTTGTCCAACTGTCAGGAACTGATGAAGTGAGTGTAGAATGATGGTGTTTTTGTACTGCCTTACATGATGAGGAAGGTGAAGGTTTGATGCTTTGTGAGCAACATTTGCAAATGTAAGACTGCACTCATGTCTGTAGGTTTAGTACTAGCTGGACCAATACAGTATTGCTAAGTTCTTTAACCTCTTTTTGAGAGTTATCCTTGCAAATGACACAGATACTGATGTAGGTTTGACCAGATAGTTTTCCCAATGCCAGTTAGGACCTGACACTTTTCTGCTTACCAACTGAAAAATTTGTATCTATTGTTTCTACATCACTACTTAAGTGCTTGGCAGTGAGAGGAGTATTAGATGTTACTGGATTTGCAGCTGGAGTCTCATATGAAGTTCTGCACAAACCTCATTACCTAGTTTGCCACAAACCCTAAATGTTTTCCAGTTATAACTGTTTTTGTACTCTTTGTGCAGGAGGTCTGCTACCGTAAAGTGTTGGAGGATGATGGCAATCGGCAGTTAGTTGAAGTGGAGCAGCTAGGGCGGTGGCGCTTCCTCATGTTCTCTGGCACTTTCTCCAGCCGTGTTATGGTTGAGCAAAACCGTCAAGAGCACCAGGTACATGCTTCCCTTGTGCATGCAAATGAGACATGATATTGTTTGTAAGTTTGCTTTGATTTGTCCCAGATCCTATGACCATGTCCCTATGTGATTGGTCACAGTACCATGCAGCAGATGCAGCACTGTTGTTGGATTTCTTATGTTTGCATCATTCTGCTACAGATGCTATTCAACCTTGTGAAGGAAGGAATGATGCGAAAATTTTCTGGGTCCTGGAAGATTGAGTCAATGTATGCCAGTGAGTGGAACTCACAAGGAGTAAATTCAGAATCAGAGGTTGTAGGCTCATGGGTAAATTTCCATCAGCTTTTGGAACCTGCTATGGTACCCCCGTGGCCACTCAGTATGTATGTCAGGGGTGTCACAGAGAGAATTATTCGAGAGATGTGTTCAGACTTACAGATTGAATGCTTGCGGCTCTCACAGCTGAACAGCTCTAGAAGTCAGCAGTAATTGGCCCCTCTGAAGTCTTTGATTATGTCCCTATATTATGGGCAACAGACCATGCCCAAGTTTATCTTACAAACAACTCTGACATTACCCTAATTTCTAGCAACATTAGCTCTTTTTCTGAGACATTGAATTGTCATTAATTATATTGTATGTTTGTGATCCATAAAAATTGTCACATTAATTGTGAAAATTCTCAATCTCAATCCTAACACTTCAGTCAGATGCAAACATGTTGTAATTTCATAGGTAAATACTTTTTACAAGTGTATGAACTTGTTTCCCATCATGCCTGTTCAGATTGCTTTCACCTTGAGTAGTTAACATTTTTTGAGTATACCAGTTTGCTAGTATACGTGCCCAATATGGATTCCCAAAACAGCTTGCCAAAAGAAGGCCCAAGTTGGCAGCAGCTACCAATTTTCAAATCCACTAAAACCATAAGGTCTTTTTTCAGGAAGCAACACAGTAAGTGTTCCTTTGGTTTTAATTTATGTCCCAGGCCTCCCACCAGTCCCTGGATCTACAGATATATGACAGTCAAACTTATGTTCATGAAAGTGGTTCAGCCTTCTTATTGCACGGGGCAAATGATAAGTTGCATTTCAGCACAAATATGTGCATAAACCACCATCAATCACTAAAAAAATTTGCAATTTCTGTTTTTCTTCCCTCTTAACAAACCAGCCATTGCATTTACTTGTTCATTAGCTGATCAATATGTTTATGAAATATTATCATTTTATGTTCTTCAGAATCAAGAAAGCACAAAAGAGGAAAAATGAAGTTTGGCTACTTTCACAATTGAGGCTACAACCTTCCAAAATTAACTAGTTAAAAATCAACATTCCACATTATCTTTCTAATATGGAGTAGACCAAAATTTTCCTTCTAAACTTACTAGCATTTGTTGAACACAAGTTTTTACCTATTGCAACTTCTATAACATAGTAAAATTTGTTCCCGAACAAGAATTTCCAAGTCTTAGTTATTCAAGAGTAAATTCTTTACTTGAGTTTATTTTCTAAATAGGGTTTGACTCTTATGGTCATTATTGATAAATTTGAGGTTTGCTTTCCCCTCCCTTACAATTCTATGCACCAGTTTAATTTCCCAATATCATCCAAAACTATATGCACTTTGAGAAATCTACTAACCCATGGTAACATGAGCATTGAGGATATTTCCTTCTCCATATTGACTTTCACATGTACCGACTACCTACACTATATATGGCACCCTAATCATATTTTCAAGATCAACCTCTTCAATTGCAATCACAAATATATTATGCAGTGTAAATTGTAGTCTTGTCTTTTCCACTAGTATCAAATCAGTGTTTCCTTTTCCAGATTTCTAATGTCATGTCATATGCAAGCATACCGTGAGGGATTTTGCATTAATGGTGATAGGTTTCTACAACTTGTCTAAAGAGTTAAAAAGCTGGTAGAAAAAATGTCCCCCTGCCCCCGCCCCCTAAATTCTTGTTACCTAGTTCTTAAATTGAGTCAACAAGGGACCTAGGGTAAAAGCATGATAAAATATTTTTAAAAAGTGAATGTTTTAAAATTTACCATGTATCATGCATATAAAATCAAACAAGTAGCATAAAAATGAGTGAAAATATAATTGTAAATCATTTCACACTTCTATTATTATTATAAGAATTCACTTTCAAAAAAATTAGGACCAAATGAATTTTAAAAGAAAATCAAAAGTATTCTTATTTATCGAATAGTAGATTTGTAAATGGGGGTACTTTTAGTCTATTTTTAAAACTTAGTTGTTTTATTACTTTTGGGGATATAAATATCATTATAGTTTTGAGCTATAGCCATAATAGAAATTATTTAAGTATATAACACATATTTAGTTAATTTCGAACTTTAAAATTCTTGACTTAATTCAATACGCAAAGGGAGGCCAAAACACATTCGGTGACCACCAAATAGGACATATTTCAACCATATTTTCATGTAATTTGCATAAATTTTCAAAAAAAAACTGAATTTGACACCAAACTCAACAAGTTGGGGAACAAAACCAATTTAATGGCCACCAAATAAGATGTTTTTCAACCATCTTTTCATGTAATTGCATAAATTTTCAACAAGAACCTGAATTTGACACCAAATTCAACAGGTTGGGAACAAAACCAATTTGGTGGCCACCAAATAAAATGTATTTCAACTAGGTTTTAATGTAATTTCATTAGTTTTTTAGAAGAAAGTGAAATTGACATCAAATTCAACATGTTGCAAATGTTGAAATCAGTCTAGTGGCCACCACATGGGAGGAATTGCCATCATGCCAACACAAATTTTAAGAATTTCCATTCAAATTTAATATGATTGTCTAGTGGCTTCCAAATTATTGGAATTTCAAGCATATTTTAATTAATTTTCATAAAATTTGCATAAAAATGTGTAAACTCAAACATGTTTTAAATCAACTCAAACTTACAAACTCAAGTCTAACTTATGTGATGTTCACCAAATTTCGAATAATTATTTTCATCCTCCTATTATCAATTGCAACTAATATCTTCAAATTAAAATTCATTGAATTTGGTATAAACTGAACAAATTGGTTGAAATGAAGGTTAGACCTTACCCACAACAAATCACAAACTTATGTACATGAGTCCAATTTTTGTTTCAAATTTATCACTAATGCCACCAAACATTGACAAAAATTTCATGCACCCATGACATTAAAAAGGAAATTTCCACACATCACTTCTATAGTAATTTTTCATGCATACTTAAAATGATAATTTAAAACAAGCAATCTCCATGTTGACAAAAGGTCTTTACAAACTTTGGAATGTTTATAAAGAGAATAAACATTAATATTTTCCTCAATGATTACACACAAGAAAATTGAATATATTCCAGAGCATTAAAATCCCATTTGAAAAAAATATTAAACCTACTATAACGACCATAAAATGGCACTAACATTTTTACTTCATGTTCATAATAAATTTGACCTACAATTACAATGCATAACAGTTATTATCAATTGCATCAAGATTAGTTTTTGCCTTGGATGCATGGGTCACACTAATACTTATCATGGAATGAATTATTATATTGCTTCTAGCTGAGAAAGAAAATGTGACACAAGATATTTCAACCCATTATTTTAAGTCTACATGATTACTCTTCCACTTGTTCAACCAACAATTATGATACAATTCCTCATTATTCTTGGCTCCCTTTCTCACAAGAATCCACCATTGAACATAGACCTTCTTATAATTCTCATTCTTTTGATCCCTTACAACATCACTTTTAGCCCTACCATCCACACAAGATAGATTGTAGGGTTTGTAGGAAACAATCGTATGGTCGGGCCATCTTTAACGCTCCACAAAGCATCAATAAAAGATAATTTGTATTACATCATTGGCCACCCTACCTCATCCATAAAAACCGAAAACAAATGCATCTTTGTATGACCAACAAACATGTCTGGACCATTGTTCAAATATCCATTGACCCAAGATTTGAAATCAAGGATTTCTTAAATGAGTTACAGAATGAATGGACAATCTTGGGAAAGCATGAATGCTTTCATCAAATCCGCCATGACATAATTATTTTTCTTTTTAAAATCTTTTGACAAATATCCAAAACTTCCGTCAATATCTTCATGTGTGTGCCCAACTACAAGAAACCCTAATTGAACTTCTTTGAAAACTTCGTGGGCAATTAATAAGGAAAGAAATGTCAGTAGGTGACAATTCTTGTTATCTTTCACACAATTGTCCATCCATAGAAATAGCTTCCTTGGCAATGGCTTCACACCCACGATTTTGTTTACAGGCTTCAATGCATTTAAACAATGAGAACTCTCTTGTAGAATTTGTTGGAAGAATGTGTTTTGGGGTTCAAACTTAAACAAAACCTTTGACTCCCTAACTGGCTCCTTTTCAAGCCTATAAAACAAGCGTAAAAATGACCCAATCATGAAATTAAGATCATTGGGCCAAAACTCATTAGAATATTGAGCAAAGGCTTAATCACCATGTCCATGAACAATCATTCCAGTCAATGGCACTAACAGCTGCCCGAGCCTGAACACCATTTTGTTCTTCACTTGAAGTTGAGGTAGAACTATTTTTAAATGGTCCATCTTATCATGAATTACACATAAGAAATCTTTTTTAAATTGCACAGATTCAACTTTCCAAGTGTGATATAAATGTCAATAAGATTCTTGGTGAATGTTATGCTTCTTCAATTTAATCTCATGCTCCTTCACACAAGGGTTGTTTTTTCTTGCTTTGGATATCAAATTTGTCAAGGATTCACAAACTATACACTTAGCAAAAACATATTCTCTCTTTCCGCACATCCATGCTTAGACAAGTTGGACAAAGCAAGTGAATAAGTGGTTACATGGTAAGGCAGATTACCTTGTTGAGTTGGAAATTAAATTTATGTGGGAGTTGTTTTCTTCTTTAAGAGTGAATACCAATGTGGGAGTGCAAAGACAAGATAGAATAGAATAGTAGAAGATAGAACCATGATCTTTTATCTCTTTTTTTTGTATTTTTTCCAATATTTATTGTTCTTCCCTACATATCAATATGAGAATAAAATTGTGGCATAATTATGATAGACTTGTAAATGTGCATATACTTGGGCTATGGGACATGTGGTTGAAATATTATGGATGATGTATGGATTTCTACTATAGATTTTGCATAATGGAAATAAACATGTACCAAGAAAAAAATTGCAATTGAACCAATGGTAGAATATTAAGATTTTCCACTCGTCAGCCCTATAATTAGTTTGTTTATTTATAGCATCATTCTCTATTGACTTTGTTGTCCATAATTAGTAAACACCGATTCTGTTATAAGCGACCAATATTTAACCTTGTGGTTTACACTATAGTTTGTAGACTACAGCCACTAGACTTTAAAGCTCTCGTCCTTCAATATTCAAAGACCTTGGAGTGACATAAGTTTTATAAGACTTCTAAAATCAAAAGTTTGAAGAGAAAAAACTCAAACAACATCTTAAAAACCTCAAAATCAATAGGATATTATCCAAATCGCATATTAATATAAAGTAGCTAAATTTATTAAATTTATCATTTCAAAAATTTACTAGAATATTCTCGAATTTTTTTTACTTTTAAGTTAATATTTTGAAATATTATTTTTTAGTTATTCTAAAATATAATTCATGTTTAACAAATTTGGAAGATTCCTTCAAAATTATTATGCAATATTCTTTTTGATTTATTTTGGAATATTCTTTTTGAAATATTCTAAAACATCCCTTTTGAATTAGTCTAGAATATTCCTTATACATTTAACTTGTATTTTTTTCCAAATTATTTTTTAAAATTATTTAGTTTATGAAAAGTATGGCAACACTTACAAAAGAACCTTTGGCTAAAATGTCATCAACATTTGACATGAAAAAAATAATTTAGAATTTTTTTTATAAAAAAAAAGGTGAAATGGCCCAAATTCACTATATTTTGCAAAAAAGTAATTCACATATCGCAAAAACTTTCTTATAAGTTTTAGTAGGTTGCTAAACTATAAATGTAGTAGGAATTTTTTGTTTAAACCCATATATGGGAGATCGCCACTTTAACATATTAATATGAAAATGAAAATAGGGAAACCTTGCCATCATTTACAAAATCATAATTACAAGGGTTGGAGAATAGGTGGCGGCATATGGTAATGCCCCCCTCTTAATTCCTTCCATTTTCCCCATCCTCCCCCTCACTCTCATTCTTCCAATTTGTCACACAACTTTTCTATTCATAACTCTTATCTCATCTCCATAGCTTTTCAACTTCGACAATTCAAATTAGGCTTTTGTTTTATCTCTTCTCACACCTCATCTCATTTTTTTCTTTTCATTTTCTAACTAAATTTAACATTTCTAGTTACTTCTTCTTCTTCTTCTTCTTGTGAAGAGAGAAAATAGGTAGAGGAGCTAGGCTAGGAAAGGGAGTGCTAAAGGAAGCACCAAATCATAACAAGGTGCTCGACATGAAAAAATTCTTGCAAACGTGGAGGCGGTGCAAATAAACCTTTTTACAAGTTTGAATTTATTCTACCCTCCTGGAAGTTGTAGCTTTTTAGGTTTACGAACATCTTGGAAACATACAATTTCTTTTGCTTGTAAAGTTTTTGTTTTAGTTGAATTTCCTTCCTATAAAGTTCTCATGCAACGTGTTATCTAATTTGCACAAAGTTCTTTTGCAAGTTGGAATAACCTTGTAGGAAAGCTCTTTTTAGGTTTTGCATAATTTAAAAAGTCGATTTTAGTGTCCTTCCTAGATATGTAGAAAATCCATAGAATTCAACACCTCCAGCAAATTGCAATTAGATTTTCCCTACTGCCATTGTTTCAATGGCCTTGCTTTTCAATTTTGGATCATTGCATGTACTTATTTCATTCCAAAAGAACCCATAGAAGCGAAGGGAAATATTTTGACCTAAAACTAGTCAAAGTTTGGTTTTGTTGATCCACTTCTGGATAATGCTTTAGTGGTTTAGGCTTTGATTCTACAACGAATACTTCAATTATGATAGTTGAAACTATCAAGAACCCTAAGTCCTTGAAGTGTAGATTGTATGATAGTCAATCACCCAACCTTTCTAATTTCTTTGACATCCTTTTAATCTATATCCCTGAGGAAATAACATTAAACTAACATTATGTTAAAGATATCTATTGTTGTCTACATAACTATTGCAGAGCAATTAAATTGAAGACATGATGCACTTCTTCCAATGGTAGAAACAAGGTGGGTCCTTGGTTCCCCGGTCCTATGCAATTCAATTATGTTTCATAGGATAGAAAAAGAAGTAATAGTGCACGAACATAATGGATCAAGATCACACTCTACCAGAACATTCCTTTTTCACTTGATACAAAATATGGAAAAATGTCATTAAATAGAAACCTTTGACAATGTAAAAGTAAAATCTCATGTAGATATAAGTTAGACATAAACCTCATGACCAGAACATTGAATTAAACTTGAGGTTTATGCATTTCGGTTGAGGTTTCTATATTTCATTATAGGTTGATGAAAAAATGTTTAGGTGAATGTATTAGGTATTGGAGGTTGATGGAGTAAAGTTTTTCTTTAAGCGCAACTAATCTCTGGGGATATTCAAGCAAACCAAGACGAAATGATCTTGTGGTTGCCAAATCTCTAGTTCCATCTTCCACACAAGTGAATATCTCATGGCCATTAGATTGTTAGCAACGCAACTCCTCACATTGGTAATGGTCTAGTGGCCACTACATTGCTAGCAATGAAATTCCTCACGTTGGTAATAATATGGTGGCCACTAGATCACTAGCAACTTAAGCCTTCACATTGTTAATGATTTGGTGGCCACCAGATCGTTACCAACCCTAATCCTCGAGGACGCACAAGTTTTGGTGGCCACTAGATCGTTACCAACCTTAATCCTCAAGGATGCATAAGTTTTGGTGGCCACCAAATCGTTGAAGGGTCAATATTTGAAGACCTAACTAATTGGTGGCCACCAGGTAGGCACCATCATTCTTCCAAGACCCCATAACAATCCGGTGGCCCTCACATCGTTGTAATGTCAGTATTTGAAGACATAATGATATGGTGGCCACTAGATCATCACATCCTTGAAGACTAAATCTTGTAATGATCTAATTGCCATCAAATTGTTCATTGGCAATAGAGTGTGAGGGAATGAGCCCATGGCCAAATGGCCAATAGATAGGTGTACTTGTTTACATAATGGATTCCCACTTTGGGAGTTGGAGTCTTGATGGACTTTTGAATCTTCAAAGAGCCAATGGCCAATAGATAGGTGTACTTGTTTACATAATGGCCAATAGATAGGTGTATTTGGTGGTTACCAAATACAACAATCTGGTGGCCACCAAATAGGACGATCTAGTGGCCACCAAATAGGACGATCTCGTGGCCACCAGATAGGTCGATTAGTTGCCACCAAATACAACAATCTAGTGGCCACTAAATCAACCAACTAGTGGCTTCAAGATACTATGAGGTCAATAGATAGGTCAATTTGTTGGCCATTAAATCGACTAACTACTAATTTCTAGATATTATGATTTGGTGTCAACCACATCATCCTATTTGGTGGCCTCTAGACATTGTGATCTGGTGGCCACCGTATCGTCCTATTTGGTGGCCTCTAGATACTACGATTCGTGGCCACCACATTATCTTATTTGGTGGCCTTTAAATATTACGATCTAGTGGCCACCACATCGTCCTATTTGGTGGCCTCCAAAGATTGTGATCTAGTGGCCACCACACCATCTTATTTGGTGGCCTCCACATCGTCCTATTTGGTGGCCTCCAAACATTATGATCTAGTGGCCACTACATTGTCGTATCTGGTGGCCTCTAGACACTACGATCTAATGGTTGCTAGATCGTCTTATTTTGTGGCCATGAGACTGACATGATGTTGGAAAATTAAAAAATTCTATCGTGTAGGGGAAAATTTGAATTCGTTTATTTTTCCTACATATATTTATTTCAAGTTTTTTACCTTCCAATATTTGCCTTCTGATTCCATCCTTGTCATTTGTTTATTGAAGTTCTTTTTACTTCTCCATTTGTTTATTTTGCCCTTTTCTTGTTTGGTTAAATTCTAATTTTTTTTTACTTTCTATTTGAAGGTGAATGTGATTTTTTTGTGTGTTGACTCTAGTGAATACACATCTAAGGACTTGGATGATTGGGACAAGCTTGGGTCTTTTTTTAGCCCTGGTGGAATTGGAAGGACGATTGTTCAGTTACTTGGACAATTTGATAGGATTGAATTGCATTGGAGAAGGCATGCAAAAAGGTAGGAAAGATGGAGGAGACCAATGTTATCTCCAATGTAGCCTTCGCCCAATCAAGGTTTTTCATCCCCATCTCCATCTCTTCCATCTCTTAAACGATTAATCTCATAGCATCTGCATTTGCCCCTTATGGGATTCAATGGGGCCAAAGATGATGGTGTTTGTGGAGTTCTCCATGAAATTGTCGAAGAAGATAAGGGGAAAAAGTTCGCTCTTGGAGGTTTCAAATCTCCTCCTCTTGTGGATGCAAAGGATGCAAAGGTGAGTCCTTTGCACATGATTTTTGATTCAAAAGGGGTCCTTGTTGGGAAGGAGTATTTCAAAATTAATCACTTCCTGCCTTCATTGTTTAACTTGGTTCGGGGTCCTACTTTACTAAGCAAGAGTGTTGTACCTAGGCCAACTCTAAAGGAATTCCTTCTTAGGTGTTTAAAGTAGTTTATTGTTTATATATGGATGTCTACTCCGCTTGCCAAGATGAATACCTACTTGAGAAAAATAGCAAAAGAGACGAGTATTGAAATCAACTCGCAAAGGATTATGGGTCAAGATCTGTGCAGGATTAACAAGCATTTTCTGCAATTTCCCATCAAGCTAGGCCATTATCCCATTGATAATTTTACTCATGCTAAATTAATTGATCAAAAGAACCATTTTGATCATTTCCCTAGGTATTTTAATACTCACCTAAGGAATATGTTGTTAGTAGATGATACATCTTATAGAACATGCCTGAATATGTTCTCTAATGCCATCTTTGTTGAGTCTTATGAGTATGGGCCAAAAGAAGATAATTATTTAATGAAGGTTCTTCTCCCATACTTAGAATTCCTTCATTACTTTGGGCTTAGTGTTCCCACCTTTGTGGAGCTTTATCCTTTTAACACCATTAGATGTATCAAGGAAGATGATGTCAGTTTTCGAACGTTGTTCAAAAAATGCACCATGGCCTATTCCACCAGTTTCTATAGAAATCACTCAACATTCATAATAAGTAATCCAAATATTTTTTTTTGCTCCTTTCTCCCAATGTTGTTTTGGATTGTCCAATTTCATTGATTTTTATAATTAGCCTATTTTTGGACTTTTATAACTACTATTTGTTTGAATTTTTCAGATTATTGGTGTGCCTTTTTTCGAGGAGGTAGAAGATAATGATGAAAATATGGAGTCACCAAATTCACGCGCGATTGTTGAATTTGGCTTGGATGAGATTCTCTCGACTTCGAGTTTCGATTCTCAAATGCTTTAAGTGGAAGGTGTGGAGTCACCAAATTCATGTGTGGTTGTTACAATTGGCTTGGACGAGATTCTTTCAACTTTGGTTGTTGATGCTAAAATGCTGCATTTGCCAATGGTGGAGGTGAGTCAATTTCGTGTGATCTTTGATTGAAATGGAATTTTGATCGTAACATGTTTCGATAAAGGTTCTTTCATCGTTGTTCTTTGTCCTGGATTGAAGGAATTCTTGGAAAAATGCCTTGTTCAACTCCAAGTGTATATTTGGTATGCAACCCAAGGTCACAATATTTATAATTATTTGGATCAAATCTAGCACAAAACAAAAATCTTTATACATGCTTCTAGAATGTTTGATCAAGAATTTCGCATGTGAAATCTACATTTCTTATTGGATATACCTGACAAACCAATTTTGCACAATAACCTTGACGGTTTTTTTTTGTTTATCCTTATACTCACGCTAATAACACCTTGCTTATAGATGATATGCCATACAAAAGCATGTTTAATGGCCCATATAGTGCCATTTTTTGGGGTCCTTTGATGGCCATCGTAGGGAAGATCAATATTTGTTGGGGATTGTTTTCCCTTGCTTGGGAAACCATCATTCGTTCAGATATGGTGTTCCCACCTTTGTTGAACACAATCGTTTTGGTATGATTAGATGTATTGATCAACATAATCTAAGATTTTTTAAAATGTTATTTTTGAAATGCAATCAAACCTGCCAACCCACTTTTTGTAACAATGCAAAATTGAAATTGAAACAAAAAGTACTTTATTAATTATTCATCTTCAAATTTTGCTTGTTTGAATATCTAAAAACTTTCCTTTTGTAAAATTTATTAAAAATTTTAGTTATATTACTTAAATTTTGCTAGTATTCTTTGCCTTTATTGCATTTGGTTTTGGCCTAGTGGGCCTTCGGTTGAACCTCACACTCCTTTGACCATTTGGTTGCCGCCAAGTGTTCTTCAACATCAATTTAGTGGCCACTAGTTGTTCTCCTTATTGACCTTGTGGTCACCAAGTGTTTTCCTTCATCTACTTGGTGGCCACTAGGTTATGATATGTGTGTCCTAGTCCATGTTCTTATTAAAATCCTTAACAAAATTATCCTTCCATGTTTTGGATATCAACTTCATTCTTATATATTTTGTGTTGGACTAATCTATTACAAGGATGGAGGCCTATACTTATTCTTGAATTTCTCTTTGTTTTAACTTTTTTTCTTTTTGGTAGGTTCATGATGTTTCTCTTTTGAATGCAAAGATGTGGATTCAAACTTTTTGACCTTGATCTAACACAACTAAAAACCTCCTCATTCTCAATGTCAATGGTGTCCTTTGTTACTTTCCAAAATGTACCATTTTTCAACGGGATTAACGAATGGCTAGGAAAAACTTAAATGTATCCAAGTTGGAAATTTGTGCTGGATTATAGGATTTCCTATCTTGAGAATTTGAACATTTTTACATTGCTATTTGGTTGTGTATGTTGTTAGAAAATGTCATTGAAATTCTACCTTTTTTGATGCTTAAAACTCTCGTTGATTAATTTATGTTTGTTTGGGGACGTGAACAATGTACTACAACAACAAGTCAACTTACACTTTCAGTTTATTACTACTTGAAGGACTTGGATTGAATTCACCTTGCTTGCAAAGGTTTGTTTTATGGGGACAAGGATCAAACAATGTTCATTGATGATGAGCCTAGCAAGGCCTTTTAAAATCCAAAATGGAGTGGACTTTTCCTTGAGCCATTCAGAAGACGCAAATTATCCAAAACAAAGTACAATGGTTAAACCTTGCATTTTGGTTGAGGCTGGTGTTGAAGGGTTTGCCTCTTACAAAGACGGATTAGACCCATTTCGTAATCATTATGTAGTTCTTGAAGCCACCGTTCAATTTTTGATGTCTGTCTTATTCTTAGTTCAAGCAATTTGAAGGAAGTTCAAGTGGGGATTTGGTGATATTGCAACTTCCTTTTAGTGATGTCCTAAGTAAACCCTAAAATTGTTTTTGTTTCAATTATGTTTTCCATGTCTTTCATTTCATGTTTGTTTAATTATTATTTTATATTTTGTTTGATGTTTATAATTTTGGGGAGATGTCAATTATTCATTTCTATTTGCAGTGGATTCCAATCTTTGTTTGCAAACTACGTGAAAACATTTGTTGTTATAATCGGTAGAAAATCATGTTGTCGATTAAGTTCTCTTTTTAGAGAAGCAAAGGATGTAGTTGCATATTTGACTCTTGATCTAAAAGGTTAAACAATTCTGCAATTTGTGATTGCTTTTTAAATTGAATTTCAGTTTTAGAAGTTCATATTTTGAATTCCTATATGGATGGCGAGATAGTTTTTTACATTCAATGTATTTATGAAATCAATAAATTAATAATTTTTTTTCCATGTGCTTGAGGTTTACTTTTGTTATCTACTATTGTGGGTGGAATTCATATTTCATATTTCATAATAAGCAAAATCTTCCTAGTCAAGGTTACATGTTGAATGTATATGTTTTAGTACATTTCTAACTAGGACTATTATACCCATTGGTGGCCACCAAATGAATTTTTTTTAATAAAGAATTCTTTTCAATTATTTAATGCCTTATAAGCTTTGTTGTTCAATGGTCCACCAATGGTTTATGATACCTTTAGGTACTATAAATTCTTTTGTTGATATTTTGCACAATTCAATGACATAAAATTTAGTAAAAATTTCAAATTTGGTTTTCTGGTTTTGCCAATGAATTATTTACTTAATGATGTTATGCAATGGTTCTACACCCCTCTTTATATGGTTTTCTAGTTTTTAATATCTAGTGGTCACTAGGTTTATTTATTGTCATGAATGTTAATTGTTCTCATGGTGAAAAAAATTCTTATGCAAATTTGTTGTTTCAAATTTTGTTTGGTGCCCACCAAGTTGAAGATGTTATTATATTTACCTTTAAACTTTCAAAATTCATTGTTTTTATTTTTGGACTTTTTCAGAGTTCGAAATTAATTAAATATGTGTTATATGATAGAAAATATATAAGTAGAAAATCTATCTATTAAAACCTACTTACCACATGTAATGAAAAGTCCTTCACTGCATAAAACAGAATTTGAACCTATTTGCATTTCAAACAAATAAAAAAAAAAACTAATTGAAACAATTTGAAAGTCGAAAATCAATGCACAACAATGAATAATTATGTTCATATATATACTTGAATAAAAAAATTCAATGTAAATCAAAATTTTCATGAGTTTTATTACTATTTTATATCTACTTTCATTCATCTTTGACAAGGTAAAAAGTATGTATAATTTACCATGCTTACACCCCCTATGGATAACATATCATAGGACCTTTGTTGATAATTGGCCAATTTTTTGATAATTGACCAACATTGGTTAGTAGCAATGTTGGTTGGGCTTTCCTTGTAAACAATCTACTCCTTCCATATGTGACAGTGAATAATTTGAAACACATAGGAAGAAAAAAATATAGATGAGAAGAAGTGTGTGCAAGTAGTAAGTTGAGAGATAAGAGTTGCAAATAATGATTGTCCCCTTGTATTCAAATCAATCCATTTAAGTACATACGCACAGTCCCATAGTGGATAAAAATAATAATTGTAAGGAATTTGATTTTCAACAAGTTATTACTTATTGCTATTTGATTCCCACTAAAGACCACATGCATCTAATTACTTGATTTCTAGCAAGTTTTAGTTGGGATAGTTTCGTTTATTTACTTATGTTTCTAAATCTTTTATTTTGATCTAGCAATAAATTTTGCTAAAAAACTTCTAGACTTTTTTTTAAAAACTCCTTACATTAGATTTGAACTACCATTTAATCTAAAATTCCAACTTGGTAGATCAAATCTTAAGTTGTTTAAGACCCATCCTATGCATACATTCATGATGCTTTGGTTTAGGGATTCTTTTTGCCAACAGTGATGGCACCAATTCTTTGACACCATTTCTTTGGCATGCACCAAATTTTCTTTGGCATAGTGATGGTGTATGTCAATATGTTTTTACCAAGTGTGATGAGCTAGGTTTTTGATAAAGGAAATGTTTCCTTGCCTATTAGTAAGAATGATCGTTGTTTCCTCTTGCTTAAAATTGAGTTAAGCAAGGAATGTTTTCAACCACATGGCTTTGTGAGTTGCCTATGATGTTAACATGTATTCTACCTTTGTAGTCGAAAGTGCTATAGTTGGTTGCCCTTTATTAAACTAACTAATAACATCATTAACTAGTAGAAACAAAAACTTGGTATTTGATCTCCAACTATTGATGTCTCCTCCCCAATTTGCATCACAAGATCCAAAAATAATTATGTTGGACTAAAACCCATCATCATCCAAACCTAAATATTGAAACCATAAGTTCTTTATGCCTTACAAGTACCTAAATATATTTTAACGATTACCCAATTTGGCAGTTGTAACAATTTAGTGAACTTATTCACAACTTTTATTACATTATCAATGTTAGACCTAGTGGTGATCATAACATACATCAAACAACCTATTGTTTCTCTATAAAGTATTCCTTCCATTCCATTTGCCTCTTCTACTATCATGGGTTTGTCAATCTTACAAAGCTTAGAACTATCATCAAGTGATGTGCTTACTAATTTGTATTCCTCCATGCCAAAACATTTTATGATATTTTATATTTGGAGTTTGTACATGGAAATCTTACAATTTAACATTAGACATGTGCAATCACAAGAAACAATAGATACACTAGAAGACACATATGAAACTTATGTGAGCTCCTTGAATGATTTTAACAATGTACTGGCTGACACCCCTATCATTGAGGAGGATGCCCAAGATGAACATTTGGCCCATAATAAAAAGTTAGAAGAACAAGAATACTCAAAGGTACTATATGATAATATTTTTAAATCACAAAAGGACATTGGTGATGATAATCTTGAATATGATCCTATGAGTTAGCTTGCTCAAATAAGACAAATGAAAGAACTAATGACCAACAAATTATTAACCATGTTTTTGTTTTTGAACTTGAAAGCAATCCATGGGTGGATTGATACTATTTATATTACTTTATTTTGGTAAATGTTATAACCTTTTGCTTCTAGGAATTTGGTTTAGGTTTAACTTTTGGTGTACACAAATTTGATGATCATGTGTAATATAAAATGAAAAACTTATAATCATGGAAATTTCAGGGTTTAAGGTTTGTAAAATTGTAATAAGGAAATTTAAACCAAAAATAAATTCAACCGAATATTATTAGTGAACATGTGTTAAAAACCATGGATTTGGATTTTATGTAGGCTTTTAACATAAGTTGTTACTTGCAAAAAACCTTTTATTTGACTCTCATCAAGAAGCAAAAACACTAAAAATTAAACTTGGTTTAGAGGCACAATCGATTCATGCATGTGTGAATGATTGTGTTTTCTACCATGGGAATATAGTTGTCGATCAATTGCCCAATTTATGGAGAATCAAAATATCAACAAGATCTTATTGGATCTTCCATCCCCCAAAAGGTATTATCAACTTAAAATTTTCATGCTTTTATTTTTTGATTTCAGAACCTTAATTGTAGGTGTACTCATTCTCATTTTCAGTGTTTTATGTATGAAACCTTAAATCAAATTCTTTCAAACATGCATACAAATTAGTCAAAGTTTGGGCCATAGTTTGTTTTGTTTCCTATTTTACCTTAAAAATAGAATCTTATCTTTCTTTTGTTTTTGCATATGCAATCTGGTTGTAAGTCTTACGATACTAACTACTTGCTCCAACATTTGGGAAGTTTTTTCACATTTCAAGTTCAATTGTTTAGATGGGTTGACATAAGAGGAGTGGTGGTTCAAAAGGATGATGAAAGCTCCATGTGATTCAAAGATGTAGGAGCATGTAAAACAAAAATGGCATTGTTATATTGGTTCATGATTCTAGGCCCCATAATGTGGGTGGAGATAGAGGCCTTTGAGGATGAAAACAATAAAATATAATCATTTAAAAGTACAACTAATCTAAACACTTCAAAATTTTGTTCCTTTTGGCAAAATTCTTGCAAGTTTCATTGCATGTGTTTCTTCTTGATGAATTTCCATTTAAGGAAGTTGGCTTATTAATCGAAGATGGATTAGTTTTAAAGAAAGTTGTTATGACACACAGACAAATGTTCTCCTTCATGTCAATCTTACATATTACAAGTGGAGTTCTATAATATGTATTAGTGACCCTTCTTGTAAGTTTAGCCGCAAAATGATGTTTATGAAGAATGACATCGCTTTGCACACATTTCGATTGCTTTGAATACAAATTCCAATCCTAATACACCAAGAAAAATATGGGGCACACACCTATATGTGTTTTTGTTTTGTATAAAAGAATTTTAAATGTTATTACAAACAACTAGACCAAGTAGTTGAAGGTTTTATTGCCCAATTCATAATGATGTTTTTGCATACATAATTTTGTTATATATGTTGTACTTGCCCCTCAAGTTCAACTATTTAACAATCTCCAAGAATATTGTTAACAAAAAAATTTAAAAATTCATTTGTTCAAGTAAAATTGAATTAAGATTCAACCTTTTAACACCATGAAATACAAGAGGGCAAACATATCCTCGGGGTAGAACCATTAGGAAGGTCACACCTTGATTTTACTAAACCCATTGAACTTTTTTTAAATCATAAAAAGAATTTAAATAAATATTTTCATAATTTTTATAATGAATACATTTATTAGGTTCCATGTATTTTGAAATTTTAATCATATCAAGAATATTTTGTATATTGATGTTTTTAATCATTACATTTAGAAAAAAAACTCAAGAATGTAATGTTGGTTCTTTTGCTTGAACTTTTTGTTCAAAACCACAAATTCAAAATATGATTTGGGAATTTTCTTGGGAATGTTTTTCCTAAGGTAATTTTGAAGTCACTTTATTTTTTTCTTATTAAGAAAAAAATTGAATAACTATGATTTTGTTATGAATTTCCAAAGTTAAAGAATGTGATTCTAGAAGGGGTAATCATTATTAGGAATATAAATTTTAAACAATTTTCAAAATTTTAAATTAAAAAAAAATTCAAGACATATATTATGGCATGTAATGGATAAATGTGAGAAAAAAATATTTTATAGTTGTGAAAACATTTAAAGGAAAAGGTCTAGGAAATGATTTGGCCACTTTTAAATCTTTAACCATTCCTTGATGTGGTTCATAGTGGTACCACCCAAGGATGGGTTTACCCAAGAATGATCATTTCCTTGGTACTACCAACATAGTTATTTCCATGTAACTTGAACTTTTTGCATTCATTTTCAACCTATCAAAATGTGAAATCTAATTAAAATTTTGGGAATGTCCAACTTATAAAAACTATTAATTATCAGTGAGAGCTTCAATAGCACAAACTCTCGAACAACATGATCTAGTAATCACAAACATTCCAATATCATTGGCACTCCATACTTGGGTTTCACTGTCACCTTGTCATGTGGTGCATGACGATAATTTGGTGAGAGATGAAAACGAAACCGTTGAAGTATCACAACTAACACTAATTTTGCTTCCTCCAAAGCAAATCCTTGTCCCACACAAAACCTTGGCCCAAATGAAAAAGGCATAAAAGCAAATGGGTTTTTGCTCGCTTTAGCAATACCATCAACAAATCTTTCTGGTTTGAATTCATGTACATCGGCTCCCCACAATTCAGGATCATGGTGAATGGCAAGCCTAGGAAAATATAAATTCAATCCTTTTGGGATGTGTAGGTCCCCCAATTTCATGTCCATTGCTGCTTCTCTGTTTTGATCTGAAATTGGTGAAAATAGACGAAGAGTTTCATTCAAAATCATAGTCAACTGCACCCACATCCAACCACATTGTAAATAATCAAGTTTGATGCTTCTTTGCTTTGATTTGAAATTGGTGAAAATAGACGAAAAATTTCATTCAAAATCATAGTAAACTACACCCACATCCAACCACATTGTAAATAATCAAGTTTGTGCCATAATGTGAACTAAATGAAATTTCAAATGAGTTGGAAAAAGATTCAAAATACCGTCTTCAATTTGTTGAGCATGTTGGCATCAATTGGATGATCACCATGTCCACATACTTCTATGACCTCTTCACGAGCACGTTCTTGCCAAATTGTATGGGATCCCAACAACATCATGGCCCATGTGAGAAGAGTTGAAGTTGTTTCATGTCCTGCTATGAAAAAGGTCTTGCAATTATCTATTAATGCTTGCATGCCAAAATGGACCTTTCCACCCTTGATAGTAGTCTCTTCTATTGTTGCACTGAGCATGAGACCCAACAAATCATTTCCATATGAGACATTGGCCCCTTTCACCATATCCTTTCGTGATTGTATAATTTCTTTCAAGGATTTTGAAATTGCAATTTGGGTCAAAATTATTTTGATGTTTAATGGAATTGGAAGAAAACTGCAAACACATAAAACAACAAAGTTAAGAATGTAACTACATAAGAAAATTAGGATTTATTTTGCATTTAAATAGAATAAATTTAACTTTTAAAATTCATATGGTGTCCAACACATCAACATTATCATTATATTGATGCAACTAAATGAAACATTCAAAATTTAGGGATTGAGATAAGAATGACTAAAAAGGAACCTGTATCCTGGTATTGCACTAAATTGTTGTCTATCTCTTTGATCCATAAAATTGATGAGTGCAACTTGTTGTTCAAACACTTTCTTTCCTTTTTCATAGTTACTCCCAAATGCAGTAAGTGCAATTATATCAGCTGTCACATGTTTGATGTAATCACCCACTTCAAGCTCCACACTGCCCCCACCATCCCTCACTTTTTTTTCCCATTCATCTGCCATTGATGATGCACTCTTCTCCATTGGTATTACCATTGCCTACAAATAATAATATCCATACCAATCTTAGAATGCACAAAAATATCATGTTTACATTATTAGTATCTCCATCTAGACTAGTTTTAAACATGCACTAAATGCCAAAAAGAGAAACCCTTTACTACACTATAGTGCTATTTAGTTCACTTAAAGTTTGAGCTTGGTGGATGGATAACTTCAAGTATTAGATCATCAATATTTTCAACATCATCAAATGACACAATCTAAATACTTATGAAATAGCTTAGAGAAGGCATTTAACATTCTACAACATGTTTGTTTTTTTGGATTATTAATTGTTTTTCCGTGCTTTAGTTCATAATAATTTTGAAATATTTTTTTAAGAGATTTGTCAAAGGCATTCGTAGTGTTTTTTTTGTTTGTACCTTGAGCTTTTCATGATGGAAGGCAGGGTTCACAATTCGGCGATGGAGAGCCCATTCCTCTCCATCAGTTGTCACCAACCCTTTTCCAATAACTGGCATTGTAGATTTAAGCATCATTTGAGACTTTGTGAATACATGATCCTTGTTTGGCAAAACTTGTTTAATGAGATCGAGGTCTGTTATGGTGATCCTTGGCTCCCATCCAAACCACCACAAATAGCTTTTTCCTGGCATGCAAAACATACAATTTACAAAATCAGCCCCCACACAATCACAAAAGTTTGATTGACGGATACATTAGAATCCTTACCAAGAAACTATTGTACAACAAAGACTTCACAAAACCTCCATTGCACTCAAAACTCCAATCTTATTGTGAGACAATTTGGTTTGGATGAAATTGTAAATTCTGAGTTTCTTGTAGAAAATTCTCAACATAACCATTGTCCTCTCATGGATGCTCACTCCTCTTTCCAAAAACTATCAAAACCTAATTCTAGAGATCAATCATGAGTATTGCAATCCTTAGTCATAATTGCAAGATAAGAAGAAATTGAAAAATGCCTAGTAGAATTGAGAGGGATGAGAATTTGGGGCTTAAAGAGAAACACACCGTAAGCTTGGCAGTTCTGGACATGAAAAGGTTGAACATGAGGTACAATATCATAGTCATCGGTCTTCATGTCCTTCTTTGTTTCTGCCTCCTCAAGCATAGTCATTTCAGGCAAGTTTCCCAGGAGGAAATGAGAAGAGGGTCCTTTCACACCCTGGCTATTCATGATTCTCTTGATCCTCATGGGACTAATCACAAACTTATCCACTGCCCCCACAACAATGTAAGCAACCCACATCAACAGCACTGTGAGTAGAGATGTGGAAAGTGCAGACCATATCTTGTGGTCCCCAAAATAAATATCCATTGAATTCATGAGTGGCAACTATGTTGATTTCTTTGATACTTTCAACTTTCACTCTGCTGCAAAAAAACTATGACACCTTGCGTCTAATATTCTCTCTGATCCTGAAATGGGTCTCCAAAGCAAAACCAAGGCAGAAAGAAATCAATGAAAATAGCAAATGGGGGAAGGAAATTATAGTCACAAAATCAATCAACCCAAAGACAAAATCCCAAGTACCCAAGTAAGTGAAATTGAAATAGAAACAGAAGTGTTTGCAGTGGAATTCTTTGATTTCTGGAATTGACTATCTTGCTGTTGCAACAGATCTCACTAAGACATTAATAGAGCTGAAATAATTCTCTTCAGAACGTGAGCTGAGCAAAAGAGAATTGTGAGCTAAGAAAACTTTAACAGTTGAGATTGAATGGAGAAACCAGGTACTTTTATACGTAGAACTGGGACAAATAACAAAATCTGTGGAACTCGAGGAGCTTTCAGATGGAACTCAATGCTCCGCGAAAGAAAAGTGCGAAAACGATGGCAATGCAAAATGCCGGGATGCTCTTCTTCCTTTTATATGTGCTCATGCGTTTTATAATATAAAAAGCAAAGCCAGTAGCTCTGGAAGTGAGAAGAGAGAAGAGACCCCATTTGTGAGGAAGCAAAGTGTAGGGCTGCTGCGCCCACGGTCAGGAAAACGTCAGTTCGGCCTTTGTGGGCATTTTTCAGGTAAGTTATAGCGTTCGTTCTTTGATGGTTCCTGGGTGGCTGCTTCGTGGCTTCCAATCACCCAATTTTCAGTCTTTGCAGATCTTCTAATAAGAGCTTCTACATCCACAAACCCTCCCCCCCCCGCCCCCTATTTGGGCCTTCTTTAAATTAATATCTCCCCTCACCCGCACCAAATAAGCCAAAAAAAAGTAAAAAAAGTGGACAGTACCTATATGTAAAGCAAGACTGGGTATTTCAATATCCACTGCCTGCGCCAATTGTTAACTGTTGGCCAATAAAAAAAAAAAAGTGATTTCCTTTACCTGCCCTCTTGGAGGGCACTGTATCTGGGGCATATTTTCCAGCCCTAATAAAGTTTCAAACTCCATTTGATTCCTATATTTCATCCCAAATACATCCCATAGGTCACTTTACTTTTGTGGGTGGGAAAAGCACTAAATTAGTGAAGTGATATTTTAAAGTGCAAGGTGGCTTTCTGGTAATGTTCGTTGTTTGTTCGCGGGTGGTTGCTTTGTGGATTCCAAGTTCTCAAACACTTTTCAGTCTTGGCCTTGCGTACCAAGGCAAAGATATTGTGTTTAGATTCATTATAGAGTATAGTAGCTTAAGGGATTTTTATAGGCCACCAGGTAGTAGGTCTATTTTTATATGAGGATTTTTGAAAGATGATATTTTGGCTTGTGTTGAAACTTGAGATTCGTTAATTATAGAGTTCTAATATCTTGAAGGATTTTGGTTCCTTTCAGTGGATTTTTTGAAGATTATATTTTTGCATGGTGAAATATTTGAGTTTCCATAATTCTTCTTTTGCCTTAATATACTTTTTTAATGTAATTGGCAAGGCCATAGTGTGACACACCCCTTGTTTGAACATTTCCCAAAGGCGTGGTGTCAATACAATTACCTGAGACAGCAGGTCCTTGGGACTTCACGAATGGAACATGGGTAATAGCACACTAAGGTGGATGAAAATTGGCAAATCAGAGTTCATTTTGAGAGTCCATTTGCTTTGTATTTTAAGTTCATAATATATGTATTCAAATTTTGAATAAATTTGCCAATGTGATTTGAATAAAAGTCTACTATAGTAGGCAATCATTGGCATGCAGGTTCAATCACAATCAATGAACACTTAGTGAACAAATTTTCCATAAAAGCAAACAGGTTTTCACAAATTTTCCATATTTTGATCATATACCATATAAACACATAATCTAAAGAAATGCTTTAATTGAAATTTGCAGTTCACAAGACTACATTCTACTTCAAAGATTTCTCATACCCAACAGAGTCTAGTGTAGCTTCGGTGAAGCTTGATTAATGCATTGCAACTTCAATCTACTAGAAACCTCTCCCAGAACCACATGCTTGATTAGAAATGGCAGATCCACACGTGCCATAGCTCCAGATTATTTTGCAAATATATTACCAACTGCAAAGTTGTTGCAAACAATTAAAAAGTACTAGACAATGTATTGTAAGAACATTACACAATAAGAGGCACAAATTTATTCAGCACCATTACAACTTCAAATCTTTACTCAAATGAATTGCGTGCAGAAAGTTGAATCTGGTCATCACTTTCCTCCCCAGACTTCATATTGTGCAAGGGTTGCACAAAGACTAGCAAACGTAAAGCTTTCGAATAAACCCTAAAATCCCAAAACCTTCTTGCTTTGTGAAATGAATCACAGTGCAAGCCTCCAAGGTTTCTTCCCTGTTTAATCTTGCATGTCATTGGTTGTTGCCAAAAAAGCCATTGTGATATCTCTAGTGTTTACTTTTAGGATTGTAATCGGCATGATGTACATGCAAGGTTGTCAAAAAAGCTTCCACTGGTCCCTGGAGAACATGTAGCCAAAATGTCAATGAAACCCTAGCTGGATGAAAAAGAAAAAGAAAGAATGGAAACCTAACAGTTCCATCTTCAAAGGAATTTGCTTAGAAGTTGGAAAGCCCCCTCCATGATGAATGTCGCCCAGAGGATTCCTAATCCAGATCAGGAGTGAGAGCTGTAAACAATTTGAACTCGTAGATTGAACTCTCTCTGGACACTTGAAATGCATGTTGAGTTTCATGAGCATATTTGCCTTCTAATTTAATTAGATTTCTCATTTTCTACGATTTTGCTCAGACTGTGAACTCCAAGTTCATTTCTGAACTGGCTATATTTACTTCTACCAAGGGGTTTGGTAAAAATATCAACAACTTGGTCTCCTTTAGACAAATGAACAAAATCTATTTCTCTACTTTCAATGAACTTTTCACGAATATAATGATAATGAGTTTCAATGTGCTTGATTCGAGCATGAAAGACAAGATTTTTGGGTGAAAGCACACTATGGTGGTATATTTTAGGCAAAAAACTGTAATGTTTGTTGAAGTATAGATTGTATATTTTGGATAGTCTAAAGTTGACCATCTACTTTTTCCATTAAAGTAAAATAGTTGCTAGGTTCAAAATTTCATCAACTTTCTAAGTTGATGTGCAACCTAAGTTCTTCTCACCTAGGTTTGCAATTAATATATGTGGGGAGGTGGGATACACACCCTAATTAACAATTGACAATTGTGGCACCCTAAGTAGATGCAACATTGACGCACATAATGTTACAACATGATGTAGCACCCTAATTAGATGTCAACATCAAATATAATGTTACAACACAAGTTTTTCACATGTTTTTGAGAGGCTTGAATTCAAAGTCAACTCACTTGTTGCTTGAAGACTACTTCTCACTAATGAAAAAGATTGCATTCTCACACTAACGAAAAGATTGCTAATGAACATTTGATGCATGAAATGATTGCTTGGTCACACGCATAAGGAATCTTAAGGTGAGTTCCAATAAGTTGCATTTGTGATTGGAGGTCCCCATTTTGCCTATAACAAAAAAAGGTAAGTGCTAAAATAATTTTTTTGTTGGACTTTTCTTTTTTGTAGTTTTGAACTCATGTTTGTATTAATTTTTTTGTAGGTTTCTTTGTTCTTTCTTCTTTTCAAGGTTTGCAGGGGTTAGTGTTGGAACATCATGTGAGATTGTTATTCTATGGACATGTAAGGAGTTGTGTTTGATTAAATAACTAGTCTTTTATTTACATTGAGTTTTACATGCTACAACAATTTGTATACCTAAAACCAAGCCATGACTCAAATTTAACATCAACTTGAAAAATGATAATTAAATCATCTAAGCAACTAATATTTAGAACCACTAAGAAAACAACAAGAAAATATCTACATCAAGAATAATATTCTAGGTTTACAACATAACAACAACATCAAGATTTATATGTACAAAAATTTGTATGGCTTGTTTTCTAGTTTACGTGGCTGCGAATGCCATACATTTTTAGAAATGCATGGTTATTCTTTGAAAATTTCCCCTACCATATGTTATATCTAAAGACGTGTATGGTTGAAAAAGTGTATGGCCCATTTCCTACACAAAATTTTCTATGACTAAAAATGCTATAGATATTTCTAAACTTATATGGCCATTTTTCACAAAGTTTTTCTAATTTTCTTAATAAGTTAGCAATGTAATTGGGTTACAAATAAGATTTAGTGGAAAATAGGGGGTTAATAAAATTTGAATAACATCCTAAACTTTAGTAAAAATGTTATTTACTTTATCCAAGTGAAATGACCATTGCTTCATTAGAATAACTTTCCAACAAACCCCATTCTTCATATTTCATAATCTAAATCTTCATGTTCATTAAAAAAATAAAATAGATTGTTTTTCATGTTGAAGTCTCCCAAATCCATGTTGAACTTTTGACCCTCCCTTTCATCACTCTCTCTGTCCTCATCACTGTCATCATCCCTAACAATTTGAGGTATTTGCTTTTCAATAGGTTGTTCTCCAATAGGTTGCATCTTTGTAACATTCCCACAAGATCATGTTGCATGCATGGCTTCCATCATCCCAAGCCAAATGTAGGTTTCCAAAACCCTAAACAACCTTGAATTGTTTTGTAAGACAATCATTTGACCAAGTTTTAAATGATTTAAAACAAAAACTTATTCCATAAACTTCAAGAACACAAATGGTTGGTCTTTCAAACTATTTGCATGATATACATAACAAATACTATTAATTGAATAAAATAGACATTCATCATACTCCACAATGCTTCAAAACCATTACACCTTGAAGACCACCATTTTTGAACTTTGATTTGTCAAGTTCCTATAGTCCAATTACAAGATCTCTTCCAACAACCCAATGTAGTCCACCTCATCATTTTTTCTTGAAACCTACAAACAATTCTTAAATCACAACTATGGTTTCATCCATGAAGGATTTGGTAGTGGCGCCCATGGCACACATTGTGGAACATGTTTGGTAATTGAAGTTGCAACCCACTATAAGAAACTAATCCAAAAAATAATCAAAGGAGTTAATGTGATTTAATTAAATATGGAATTAATGAAGAAACATATCAAAGGGTTAAGGCAAAACGAGATTGGCAATACTTGCAATGTTGGAAACATCCTCATTAATGAAATTTCCATTCTCCTTTGCTTTTGTAATTGCATCTCTCACCCAATCACCAAGGTTTAGCAATTTCTTGGGATGTGAACCTTGTATGGACCTATGTGTTGCCTTCCACATTTGGAGGGCATTTTCAACCTTTTGTTTCTTGTCCTCATATGCCTTCAACAAAGATGAAGCATGTGCAACAAATCTATTGACTTGCTTGTAATCTACATTGTCATAACCTTGAATTTTTGTAAATTGTCCTTTTGTTGCCAATAATTCAATTGTTGAAACATAACATGTCAATTATTCACCTTATTGAACATGAACTCAAGTTATGTGTTTTGACGTCATAAATAGTGAAAAAATCATTTGAATAAAAATGAAAATCATACCAATTTCTCAAACATCAATTTGTTCTTTCCAAATTCAGGGGGCATATTCATCAATATCTCCAATTATGTCATGGCATCTATTCATTGTTTAATCTTGTATCAAATAACTTTCCATCATGTTTCCTTCGATGTTTTACAATTAAACACGATGTTTTACAAGGGGCCAAGAAACCCTACTTCTTGCACCAAGTGAATCAACAAATGAACTTGAAAAAAAGGATGTAGGCAAATGCATCTCCAATAAGGTAAGAACAATATACATTATTGGAAGTTCTTGTGTAACAACCACCTTAGCACAAACCCATTGCACCAATTTAGAAAGATGATATATGATTTCCCGAACACCATTAGTAGTCAAACCTTTGGTTGCCACAAGTAATTTGTAATGTAACATATTGAAAAATTCATGTGACTTGAGACTTGTGAACTAATCTTTCTTGTTGATGGCACTTTTGAAATTTGCACCATAACCTCTAGGTGTTTTGACAAATTTCAAAACACCAAAAAAAATCTTCTGTTCAACTTTAATAAGGACCCATGAGTCGAGCTTATAGCTTACATCATGATGCCTCCAAAATTTCTCCTTCAAATTGTTTGTTTGAATATATATTTCCACATTCTCCTTCTCATTTGACAAATGTGAAAACAAAAAAAAAACACTCATTTTTTATTTAATGTTCATGGTGTCTAATAGGTGGTTGATGTTAAAATCTACCCAATACTCCAAGTCATAGAAGGATGATAAGTGTTTCATGCCCTTTAGAGGATTTTCCAAAGAAAAATTCTAGAAATCCAACTACTCTAAAGTCATGCATCAAATAAATTAAGGTGGAACTTTTCATCAAGTCCATTGAAAAACCTTTTCAAGGTGGTGCAAAATGGGTGATTTATAGGGTGCAAATGCAATAAAAGGAGCCACAAGCTATAAGGTTAAAGTCTTTTCCAAGGACTACATTTGACACATGGCATTCTTATGTTGGTTAATTTTCTTAATTTCTACATTTTTATACCCAATTTATAGTTTTGTTTTGAATATAATTATTTTTTATTATATCTTGGTCTATGTCATTTATATATAATGCATCCATGCTTTAAATAACACAAAGGCACATTTTTAAAAATTCATCATTTTCAATATCAAAAACACATTTGAAACAAATATGTTCAAATGCATTTTAAAATGAAATTTACCAATTTCAAACGCTTTTTTTTTATAATCATCAATGTTAAAACCCTCTTCAATTTTGAGAAGGAATTGTGCACATTTGATAAGGAAAAAGGATGTTTGAAAAGAAAACCAAATTGTGATAGTTGTTTTAAATATGTAAAAGTACTTTTGAAACATCATCAATTTGCATCAAATTTTGAACAATGGAACTTTATAAATGATGGAATTTCAAAAGGAGAAAAAAATGGAAACAAAATTTAATATGCTCCTCTTGTGATTTTTCAAAGATATTAAATTATAGTTTTAAATAATTGTGACACACCTTATGGCTCCTTTTATTGTGTTTGCACCCTATAGGCAAGAATTACTTAAAAGCAATCTAGTTTTTCCTCAAATGAGGTGAATATCAAACCTCCAAATGATTAGCACAAACGAAACATGTGCATTGTATGCTTTTGTCTAAAATCCTACATAAACAACTTTTTGTAATATGAACTTTTTAGTTCTAAAATATAAATTATTTTACTTGGAAAAAAAACTTACTTTTGCCCTAATATTGAATTTCTTGACTAAAAAATGGTGATGAATATAATTGAACAAAATCCAAAGCCTAGGTAATCATGTATTGTCCATAAGAACATGGCCCAAACTTGAAACCTTCTTTGAGGTGTCTTTGATGCATCAACAACTTTGGTACCCCTTCTTCACAACATCTTGAATTCATCAACCAATGGTTGCATGTACACATCCATGTTTTTGATTCATGATTTCCTAGGTATAATCAAAGCAAAAGATATGAATGCCTTTTTAGTAGTCATCCATGGTGGAGTGTTATGATTAACAATGCACATTGGCCACAATGAGTAATTTTTGTTTTGATTAAAAAATGGATTCATACCATCTATAGCAAGCCCTAACCCCAAATGATGGGGTTGTTATTCTATTTTGTAAAAAAACGTCAAGACCTAAAACAATTCAACTAATTTGAGAAAGGTAAAAATTTTAAATTTTTGTCATTCATTATTCAATTGATTAAACCTCAAAATCATTGAGTTTTTTCATGTATAATGTTGTGGTAGTTTTTGTTTGCCCATGATTTCACCTCTTCTTTTAAAGTAAAAGTGTTTTTTTGCTTCCTCATGTATCCATAATCAATAATTTCAATGATTTTTATTATATATGTATATATAAGTTATATTTTTACTTTCTTGCTTAGATTTTGATTGTTTGTTTTGGGCTTCGACAAATATTTAAGATTCATGACCATGTATGCAACTTGATTAGTTTTTCAACAATATTTGATAATTGGCTACTTGTAGTTCCCTTGCAAAGCATACAACAAAAGAAGGATAACTACACATTTCAATTGCAATTGAGGTATGGGACTTTCTTTTTGTCCAATTGTGCCCTATTTTAGCACATGATAATTATTTCCTTGATTAAGTTTGCATAATGAGAATTTGCACAAACCATGTTCACATGTTTGATGCAATTTCATGGTGTCAAAATTTTATGTGTTGGTTACGAACATGCCATTGATTGGATTGAGAATAAGGAACTAATCAAGTTTGAAAATATTATGCAAAACAATGTAAGGTGAAAGCATGGTGCAGTGGACCAAGTGGCACATGCAAAGTCCACACAAGAGTACATAGTTTTTTCAATCCCTTTGTTAACCCTCTCACAACTCCAACATTTTCATTATACTCATTTTGAAAGTTCATAATTTTTTTTTAAATGCTTCAATCACCTTGGTCTATAGCTTATTTTCTTCCCATATAAGTACTAGAATGGTTAATATCATTGTGGACGTTTTTTTACATTTCATTTATTTTTATTTTTTTCAAATCATAGTTATGTCCAATTAGGAAAAGTGTTAGATGTTCATCATGCCTCAGGCCTTATTGAATGTGATTATTGATTTCAAACCATTCTTCATATTCATAATACAAACATATTGTTTCTAGAATTATTTTTCCAATTCTTCATTTTTATGTCCATTATGGACTTTTAAAGATATCTCAATTCAAAGCGAACATGAAAATAAAATAAAATATTTTTTCTTGAATTTTGGTTTCCACATGTTATATATAATATGTTTGATCAACTCATCTGATTGAAATCTTAAAAATAATTTATTTTTAGTGAAAAAAAATCCACATAATTTGTTACATGACACATTTGTTGCTTTAAAAGTCCAAAAACACCATGTAGCCAATTCTAATTGCAAAAAGAAATTTGTGCATTTCACTACATATATAAAATACCATACATTATTGATTCCAAACCATAAAATATTCAATCCAATTATCATGTAGCATTTTATTAAATTTCATTTCTTGAAAAAACAGTGTATGTGCCGTCCACTTTGGTACAACACACCGTGCTTCACCCTACATAGTAATGAATCTTTCTTGTGGATTAGTGGTATGGTCAATACTTGTTGATGGGAGGTTTTAGAGTTCCAAATCCTTTTATTGATCCCATTTTATGGAATTGGACTATTATGTTTTTAAATACACATTTCACTACTTAGACAATGGGAATAGGGATATTTAGTTTCTTACTTTCTAGATAGCACGTTAGCCACCCCCATGTAACTTGTTGGCATAAAGTGCCCAATTGTAACAATTGACATTGATATGTATACCTTTAGGCCAAGACTGTCGCAACCCTAGCTTTGGGCTCGCGACCAAGGCTAAGGGGGTTGCAAGGTTGCGGGCCAAGAGGAAGGAAGCCCGGGAGTCAAGGCAAAGGCATT
>Ga0209611_10002367_pt1 | contig 33092 bp, 34 predicted proteins | sample S1TSphgellanicum_3_FD_187693 | JGI IMG/M metagenome (GOLD analysis project Ga0209611, IMG submission 187693) | Host-associated microbial communities from peat moss isolated from Minnesota, USA - S1T2_Fc - Sphagnum magellanicum MG (SPAdes) (version 2) | ecosystem: Host-associated > Plants > Peat... | reverse complement strand
GAGGGCGCCAGGCGGGGTGGGAAGTGGGGTGGAAAGGGTGGTGGTGTGTTGTGAGCTGGGTGTGCCAACGGCGGCAAGTTTCGGTTAATAATAGTGTTTATTTTATTTTATTTTATTTTTTGCCCCGGAATTAACACCCTAACCCTACTTAATAAAGTTGGGGCAAGTGGTATTAAATTTCAACCCGCGTTTTGTCACTAATGTAATCCACCCGCCTCCAAAAGGATAATAATTTCAGGTGCATTCACACTTGGTGTTAGGGACTCTAGTGTTGAATCCCCTAACACCATGCTAGTCATTTAGGACTTACACCTATTTACCATGAACATTTTATGTTGAGTTAACATTCACTTAACATTAAGCTATTTCCCATTTAACATTGGGTGCAACCTAGGATGCCACCTAGATTTTTATTTACCATTGACTTAACATCAAGTGTGAATGCACCATTAACTTCCTCATAACCGGCCCCCTAGGTGAGAGAGAGAACCGAGGGTGGTTATTTCCGGGACTCCCGCCACTCCAAGGGAGTTAGCCCAGTGAACAACCTAGGTTACCCACACACAGTAAAATTATGCTTTGTAAATCCCATTTTGTCTTAGTGTAACTGTCATAAAGGTAACTCTCGCCACTCCAAGGGAGTTAGCCCAGTGAACAACCCAGGTTACCCACATACAGTAAAATTATGCAATGACAAATTATGCAATCCTAGGTGAAAACATGGTAAAATATACAACTAAATGTCCTTGAATTAAAATTAAATAAAAATTAAGAAAATTTTTGACAAAAACAAAAGAAAATGTATTCAAAATTTATTTTGAACCCACAATGCTTTCCAATGGGTTTATATTAAATTGAATAAAATTTTTGAGAAACTTTGGAATAATAAAAGTAAAGAATAAGTATTTTTGAATTTGACTAGTCATGAATATGGTGTTCAAAAGTACTTTTTCATTAGAAAATTTAATGAAATAGATTTGTGTGAAGTTATGACATAAAGATCATTATATATACAAAGGAAATAAATAAATAAAATTTATTTTCTCTTTGGTGGAATATACTTGACACATACATGAAATAAATGATAAATTGCAAAAAGTAGGCTTCAAAAGTTACTTACATTTAGAAAAGTCTACTTGAAACCTACTTTTACAATGCAAAATTAAAAAATGAATTCATAATAGTGAAGAAGTATCTTGTTTTTTATCATTTAAGTTAAAAGATTGAATGTATAATAATTTTGTAATCAGTTTTGGCCTTACTCCTTGTTAGTTTGACAAGCAAACTACCAAGGACATTGAATTATACATTTTACCATGCTTTCAACCTCCTATTGCTAAATTTAAAAACAAAGGAAATGATAATCTTTCCTCATTATTTGAATTTCTTCAAAAAGAACCAAATAATTGGTTATTGCATATATTTTTATCTAAATTTTATTATATCCATTCTATGATTGAAGAGATTTCCCAAAAATAATAAAATTAATTTTGGTATCATATTTTTTTTCCCAACATATTTATTTATATTACTAATAAGGAGTTCCTATGGGTAATGATAGCATTGTTAATGTGATTACATTTATAAGAAATGCAAACTTAGGAAGAACAAAAATAGTTCAAGTATTTATTTACTACTACTAGCAATATTGCAAAAATATTCTACGAGAAGGTTTTATGGAAAACATTAGGGAACATCAAGAATATATATTTTAAAAATAATTTTCACATTAAAATATCAGGGGAAAAAAAGGAACCCACAAATAACTACTTTACAACATATTAGCAAATCTAGTTTAAAGGGGTTCATTCATGGTTGGGGTTCCAAAAGAGAGTGTTTAGCTAAAACAAATTGTAAAGGACAATTTTTAAATTTTCATAATGTTTAGTATATTACAACTATGGTGTATTATTGTGTTCCTACTATTATATTATTGAGAAAATGAGGTTTAATAAAAAATCCAATAATTATTGGATGTTGTATAAAAGTCTTTTGGAGTCCTTGATTGATTTATGGTCAGCTTTCCATATTACAAATTTTAAAAAAAAGGAAAATGCATAAAATGATGCAATTTCAAACTTTTTGTACAAGAAAACCATGTTTCCCTTTATGCAACTAAATGGTGATTCTAAGGTCAATTTGATTTTTTAAAAATCATATGAAAATTTCAAAATCTTGAAATTTTGAAACAAAAGGACACAAAGGAAAGGATTCCTTTATTAAATCATTTGGCTAGTTTTTTATATTCATTATGTTCAAAATTTTGTAGGTTAGATGTGCAAGAAACAATCATGCAAAAAATGTGATTAGTTGATTTTTAAGCCCACTTTTGCATTCTCTACATATTTTTTTGTAAACCAAAATGTTCGTGCACAATTATGTACATAGGTGAAAAATCACCACCACTACATGAATTATCTTATATTGGACTATTCAAATGTTTTTAGTTAAATTTGTTTCATATAAGTTTGTAGAAAATAACCCTAAGAAAGTCTTGGAATCCTTTTTCCTTGTTTTGATAACCCAATCATGAATGGACCCAATGATTTACTCCAACCATAAAAAAATTCCCAAAGTTCTAGCTATACTAGAAATTATTATTCTCTCCACTTTTCAAAAACTTGTAACAAATTAGGAGGCACACCAAAAACAAATAGGAGGAAAATTTCTATGTTATGTATGGTAATTCATTTACATTTTGTTTACATTCATTTCATTTACATTCGTTTACACCATTTTGTTTTGCGTGTGGGAATCCTAAAAAATAAAAGAAGCTTGCTAGTGTTATGTTTACCAATGTCAATGCCTTGCACCTCATGTCACTACTACATAGTGCTATGGTACCATTTATTGTAGAGCTTGAAACATTTCCAAGTCCATTTGTTTTTTTTTCAGTGAACATGAAAGGTTTGGAGGTTTCTTATAAAAAACATTTTGGCCAATCTAAAGACACCACTGATCTCTTGCTCTATCCAAAACATCTTATGTCACAATATGAATTTGCTAATTATCATGTTCCATGAGTTGCACTTTTACATTTTGTCAACACTAAAAACTCCATGCAACTTGATATGCATGTGGAATGTACAAATATTTAGTACATAGATGTAGCACATAAATGAATGGTTTCCTAGTACAAAGATTCACACAAAATCACATTAAAAAATATCAAATGGACAAATGTGATGAAAAAACACTTCACAAAACATCATATGTTATTTACTAGTCCCAAAACATAAAATGACTCAAACCACTTTCAACAAAAACTTGCACTTGCACATACATAACAAAGAGACAAAATATTAGTTCAATGTCACATAATTAATGCAATGTACATATTGGACAAACATGTGTTTAATCAACAAAGGAATTTTTATTTTTATTTTTTTACAAATTGTTATCCCCAATTTTCTTTGAAAAACCAAGTGCAATATCCACACAATCAATGATACAAGGTTTATGTTTAATCACCAATTCCAAGGTGCATGTACAATGGTCATGTACTATATTGCATCACTTGTATGTGTAAGCATACAAGTAAGTAGAACAAACATGGGTGCAAACACAATAAAAAAAACCATAAGCTGTGAAACAAGTGCTTAAAACTATAATTTTATATCTTTGAAAAATCACAAGAGGAGCATAATAAATTTTATTTTCAATTTCTTTTCCTTTTAACATTCCATTACTTATAAAGTTTCATTATTCAAAACTTGATGCAAATTGTTGATGTTTCAAAAGTCCTTTTGCATGAAAAAAAACAACTAAGACAATGGTTTTTTCTTTCAAACGTTTTTTTTCCTTATGAAATGTGCACCATTCCTTTTCAAAATTGAAGAAGATTTCAACATTGACGATCATAAAAAAAACACTTGAAATTGGTAAAATTCATTTTTAAACACATTTGAACATATTTGTTTGAAACGTTTTTTTGACTTTGAAAATGTGTTTTTGATAAAAGTTTTTCATTTTTATGTTATTTAAACATAGATGCATTTTATCTAAATGATATAGGTTTAACAAGATATAATAAAAAAAATTATCATATTCAAAACACAACTATAAATTGGGTATGAAAAATGCAAAAATTAGCAAAATAGACCAACACAAGAATACCATGTGTCAAATGCAATCCTTGGAAAGGACTTTAACCTTGTAGCCCATGGCTCCCTTTATTGCATTTGCACCCATTTTGAAAAAAAAAAAACTTGGGCACTTCACACCTTCAATTTCATGATTTTCACCAACCCACACAACATGAACCATGATATGTGAAGGAGATCAATAGACTTCCATAGGTAGTCCAACATGGCACAACCAAGGATTAAATTATAATGATTTACTTATCAACCCACTCAAATGCTTCTATATCATCATTGATTCCCTTTAATGCTTGATTTGGAAGTAGGTAAACATGATCATTACCTTGAACCCTATGTTGTGCTAAGAGCATTGGAAACTTAATAGCCATCACATGGGACACATGGACATATGTAGAATGTGAGTTTTTAAGCAAGAAAACTATTAGCAAATCATCCCCATTTCTAATAAAGTTTACCATCTATAATCACAATGTTACCTACTTTCAACCTTGTTCCCTAATGACACATGTTAAATCATTTTCAACAATCAAAACAATCTCAATGCACATTATGATGTAGAATTCCACTCTTGCATTGTCCTTTTCTACTTTAATAGCAAAGTTGTCCCCAAGTTAAAAGAGTGATGCCAAGTGGTCACCATCTTTGCGATATTGATCCTAATCATTTTCTTCAAAAACTATTCCATGGCACCTTGTACAAAACTACATCATTATGAATCAAAACCTCCACATCCCATTATTTGGTCTGTGGCACATTCTCACATGTTGCAAAGTTTGAATCCATGCAAAACCAACAAAAACATGACAAGGAATTTTTCATCAACTTATTAACATAATGACTACTCACAATCTACTTCATGGAATGTAGATCCTTTGTTCCCTTGACTATTTCACAAGTGCATTTTGTAATTCGATCAACACCATTAAGTTTCACATGCCAAAAAATTATGGTTAACATGTTTTTTCTTTCCTGAATATGAGGATTATAGTCATGAACTCAAGTGATTGTGCAACAAATTAACCACATCCTTAACATTTTGCAAGTTTGGACCATGCACATCCAATTGGACTTGTTTAATGAACCTCTTAAAAATTGTGTCATTGTGTCATGTAGGCCCATCTCATGATGGCCACTACCAAAGAAATTCCACAACCACTAGTGATATGAAGATAACGACTAATAAAATGACATGGTATGTAACTCTTGCATTGTGAAAAACATCCATGTTTGACCAATTCTAGTGTTGTTTTGGCAAAATCCATTGTCCACCATATCTTGCTAATGCAAAACTAAACAATGCTCGACAAAATAGTTGTCATGACTTTTCTCATCTAGAATGTAAAAATGGTATTTCATCAATATACGAAAGTTAGGGTCATGAAGATCAAGGTTTAGTTTTTGCATCCAAAAAATGTGCACAAGTATGGTAATTTGATAATTATGGCAATGCATACTTTGCATCTCATTCTAGATTTCAAAATTATAGTTTTCATCAAAATCAACCATTAAATCCAGTATGTCAATTAAAAAATTCTCAAGAATTTTTTTGAACTATTGGTCCTACCACCTAGCCACAAAGTTGTGGCAAACAAATATTGAAGGTTGGGCTCAAATGTTCAATAAAGTCATTAAAGCTTGTGGACGTATTGACATGTTTGAGTTTTTTTCTCTTCACCTTTCTTTGTCACTATTATCTCCAAAGAAACATGTTTCTAGCATAGAAGGCAACTTGAGTTTCCTTCTTCTTTAATAGGACATAATGGGAAGTTTTCAACTCCACAGTTGGGTCCATTCATGATTGGGTTACCAAAAAGGAATGTCTAACTAGAAAAGGACCGCAAAGGATAACTTTGGATTTTTGTTTATCTTACATTATTACAATTGTAATGGATTGTTGTATGGCAATAGATAAAATGATGTCTTTTTAAATTTAAAAAACAAAAAATTAAAAATTGGATACTATGTAAATGTCATTTTGAGTCCTATAAACTAATGGAATCAAATGTCTAAAGTACATTTTTAAAAAAGTAATCAAAAGGAAAGCATAAAATCATGCAATTGTTTTCAAATTTTTTGTACAACAAAAACATGCCTTCTTTTATGAAAGTACATGTTCATTGGATGAGCTTGATGAAAAACCAAATCATACAAAAGTTTCATAGTCTTGAAATTTTGAAAGAAATGGCTGCAAGGCAAAGGACTCATTTTTTAAACCATTTGATAAAACAATTATGTTCAATGGGTTCAAAATGTTTAGTTTTAGATGTAGGTCACATGTGCAAGAAATAATCTTGCCAAAAAACATGTTTGTTTGTCCATTGAAACTCATTTTGGGATTTTTTAGGATTTTTGGCATTAAACAAAAATATTCATACACAATTATGTATGAATGTGAAAAATCACCATTAACATATGAATTGTTTTATATTGGATTATTCAATTTTTGTCATTTAAGTTAGTTTCATGTGAATGTTATGTGTAAAAAGTAGTTCTAAAAAGTCCTTAAATCCTTTTTTCCTTTTTTGGTACCCCAACCATGAATGGACCCAACTTTAACATTTTCCATATAAACATTCCTTAACATGCCATTTTAAGAGCTAATTTCGAGGACATACCACAAATTCCCATATGGTAGTTAAACCATAATATGTTGCATGGGAACCAATGCATACATGTGTATCCACCTGAGCAAATAGATGCACATCTTCACAAACGCATTAACATTGTGTTTTAAAGTGTATATCAAAGTTCATTTACATATAGTTCAAAGCTATAAATGCAATTCCTCCATTTTAATTTTTGATGTGATAAATGCAACAACAAAAATTGGGTGAAAGCACATTACACTAGCCCTTTTTTTGTAGTCAACTTGTACTATTTTTCTAGGTGGTCATTTTGAACCTAAACCATGTCAAAACTACATTACAAGATTTTCACAATGTTTTTGCATATTATGGTAAAACATAACCCATAAAAAAGAATAGTAAAAGAATTAATCATTTTTTCTTCATATAATGGTGGCTTGGAATATATTTGCATGAAAAAAATACATGTAATGACATATTCATAAATGCAAATATACTCCAAAAATGATTGAAATGATTTTTAACTTTCATGAAATTTATAATAATTATTTCACATTTTATTTCACATAATTTAAACCAAATTTGTGAACCATTTGAAAAGTTTGATAATTTTTATATCATAAATTGGGTGTTTATAACTTATGAAAGGGTTTTTGGAAATGTAAGAAAAACTCTATTTATAATCACAACAAACCAAATCAAAGTCTATTGATGTATTAAAATTTACTTATATGTCCCAAAACATGCTTTCAATTCAAAAAATACAAACTAATCACATGGCAATCCATGTAGTCACACAATGTTTACACAATTATCACAAAACACCCTTGTCATGCCCATATGCATGGCCTCGTACATGACGGTTGGTTATGGGCATGCCAATCATGCCTTTTAAGGTTAATGTGCGTTCTTAAGGTCAATATACGTTCTTAAGTTACTATACATTATTAGGTTTTTTAGGGTTATGGCTTGTTTAAGGTTTTAATTTGTGGCAATTGTATAAAAGGCCAAGTTTTTCCCTTCTTTTGTTAATTTTTTCAGAATTCCTTTGTTAGGGAGAGTTTCTTCCATAGTTGGATTGAATTTTTAGATGCTCACGATGGCTATTACACGGCCACCGTTTACATACATTATGTTTTTTCCTGCCAATTTGACTCCCGACCTTTCTTTTGGCCATAACTTGTGTTTCAGATGTCCAAATGGGTCATGAAAGCCCATTTTAGACATCTATGTTTTAATAGCTTTCCAATGATATAAAGAACTCCTCAATTCAATGGGTTTTGACCTGTGCAATCACTCCTTGAAGATTTGGGAGTCCATTGGGACTCCAACTCTCCAAGTGGGAGTTCACTTGGGAGTGTGAGGGTTCATTCTTTCACACTCTCTTGCACTCTTGGGAGTATAAGATGTGCTTCCTGGGCATCCTTATTATCCCGCACTCTTGCAAGCCCTTACCTTGGTCGTGAGCCCAAGGCTAGGGTTGCAACAGCTAGGTACCATTTCTTTGAGGGAGTTCAAAGCAACTTTCTCAATTGTTGTTTGTGAATTGGGGTTTAAGTATGGTGTTAATTACACTGAGGCGTTCGCATTCAAACATTTGGCCTGTTATGTGCACTATGAGGCATTGGATGTTTATGAGTAACATTCTCCAAGGATTTTGAACGTCACCTAGATCCCCAATCCAATTTATGCCACAACAATCACCACCACCTTTCAAGCTACACTACAAGCTACCATTCCACATCATGGGATTGTGCCCAATAATCCAGATCTAGTACTTACTTCAGTAAACCTTTTTCCTCAACAACTCATTGCTACTACCGCAAACATTTTTCCCACCATCGATGCACCAGCTTTTGCTAATCTAGTGGGGGAATTCTTTTGAGTTCTTGAGCTGGAATTTTTGATGAAGAGTTTTGAAAAAATTCTACAACTCGGCACTTTTTCTCGGTAGAAGGATGAAACCCTCAAGATGTTCTACAAGAGGCTTCTCAAGCTCAAAGAGGATACTCAAAGCATCATAAACCTATAAGCTACCCATTAGTATTTTCGTTCATTGGAAGGTATTTTGACACTCCATGTGTGGGTTTTGTAACGAGTTTTTGCAAAATTTGGAAACTCGTACATTTTGCTGGATTTGTACAACATTTTTGACAAGTTGGAACTAGTTCATGCACACTATGATGCTAGTATTATGAGGCCTCCATCATGTTCAAGGCCTCAACCTCCACAAATTGCGCCAACTATATCATCACTTTTTTTTTCAAAGGCTAAAGTAGTGCACTCAAATGCACCCATCTTACCTTTTTGTAATTACTGTGGCAATCCTACCCACAAAGCTAATGAGTGCAACATTCCTTTTAAGGACTCTTTTGTGATTATTGTGGGAAAGAGGGACATCAGGAAGCTGTTTGTTTTGATAAGTTTTCGGAACGGAAGCAATTTCGATTACCATGGCAAATTCTACTAGCATTTTCCGTTCCCCCTCAACCAAAAGCCAAGGCACCTCAACCTTCCATTCATGATTTCCCCACCAAGGGTAATTTTAGTAAGAATGCTAAGAAAAAATAGCACAATGTTGACAAGCGGGAGGTGCTTTAAGCCCATGTCGTTTAAATTTAAATTGTCGTAACCCTAGCCTTGGGTTCGCAACCAAAGCAAGGGCTTGTGAAGGTGTGGGCCAAGAGTGAGCTTGGGGGTCACATTTCATACTCCTGGGAGTGCCAAAAAGTGTGAGGGAATGAACCCCCAAACTCCCAAATGAACTCCTACTTTGGGAGTTAGAATCTTCAAAGGGTGATCGTAGGGGGCAAAACTCATTAAATTGAAAAATTCATTATATCATTGGAAAGCTCTTGGAACGTATATGTTTAAAATGGGCTTGCATGACCCATTTGGTGTTGAGAATTCAAGCTCAACTAGTTAGGTTTCATTTGCTATTAGAGTAGGAAAGTAATTAGGTTTCTTTCACAAGGTTGAATTACTTTCTTTACTTATATTAGTTTGGTTACTTATGGTTTGGTCTTTTAGTTAAATGGTCTAGCTTTTTTTTTTTCATTACACAAGTTTGTGTATTTCATGTGACAAGAACCTTGAAGTGTTCTTGATGTTATGTTTTGTGTTGTGAGCATCATGTTATAATTTCCTTTCAATAATGATTTATGTTTGCACTTGAGTAGATCTCCTATTTGTTAACATGATATCAGAACTTAAGTTGTTGAATGAAAAAGTTACAAGAAATCTAGAGCTAGAAAGCTCTAGAACTAGAGTTTGAAAGTCTCTAGTAATATCATAGGAGTTTGTCAAGTGCAAAAGAGAAATGGGGAAAGGAAAGAATGTGAAAAGAAATAAAAGAAAAGAGGTGAGAGGAGATCAACATATCAAGGGTTGTGGAAGTCGAATCTTTAAATCTAGATTTAGATCTACTGTGAAAAGATCTTGAAGTGAAACTTGGAGAATTTATAGAAGACTATAAGACGCTTCTATTCTCAAATTTTCAAAAGGAAAGGATATATTTTGTAAGATTATGAACCTTTGAAAATTCTGTGTCAGATCTGATTTTCTAGTCTTATCTCTTTTATTTGAGCTTTTTTGGTTCTATGGCTTTGGGATCATATAGATCATAAAGGAATATATATGTGAGAGAAATTTCATGTCATTTGGATCTGTATTGAGAGAGATCCAAGCATCTAAAGTTTTAATCTAAGTTTTGAAGTTAGTTTCTTTTGAAAGTGATAACTCTTTGTGGTCATCATTAATAGAGTTGAAATTTTGACCAAATATAGAAGACATATATTTAATGTGTCTCTCAAAATCTCAAGGAGTTTGGAGTTGTTGAGAGCGAGTTGTAAGTCATTTTGTGTTTAGGTCCCAATTTGAGGTGATTTTAAGGAAGTAGCAGGATCTTTCATTTTATGAAGTTAAATAAATTGCAATTTTGAGGGATGGTAGTAGACATAGTTTTTCATGTTTCATTAGAATTTCAGATTGATCCAAGGTCATATGTGAACGGTGTAACTTTGCAAAGTTGTTGTGACAGAAGTTTGTTTTGAGAAGACATCAAAATAAATTTTTGAAGTGGAGCAAATACAACTTGGGAAAACTTGAAGGAAGGAGTTTGAAGATTGGGAAGCACAAATACATTATCAAGACCTTCAGACAAAAGTGTGGTATATAATCATGTATTTAATACCATACGAAATATTATACGATATACATACATATATGTAAAACCCATGTATAGTATAGAATTTCGTATAATACTCAAGACATACATACATATGCAAGGTCCATCTTGTTCAACCCTAACCTTAACCCTAATATTAGAAACTTAAGGAAGGAAAACCCTAACCTTAATCATAGAAACTCAAGGAAGGAAAACCTTAACCCTAATCGTAGGAACCCAAGGAAGGAATTTAAATCATTTGTGAAACCCTAAGAAGACATTGAGTGGTGCCTTGAGAGATGGCGGACAGTCTTTCTCAAATTGCAATTGAGAAACTAAACAAGAATAATTTCCAAGTGTGGAAATTTAGGATTATGAATTTCTTGATGGGGAAAGGATACTGAGAATTCATAACTGGTGATGAGAAAGAACCTCCTCTCCCAGAAAACCCCACACAACAACAAATTCAAGCCAATAAAACTTGGCATGAAAAAGCAAAAAAAATCTTATATTGACTTTCAGTGAGTGTGTTTGATTCCATGATTGTGCATATTCAAGATGCAAAATCACCCAAGGAAACTTGGGATACATTGGTGAAGATGTATAACACTAATACACAAGCCCACAAAATGCAGCTCAAGCAAGAGTTGCATAATCTACAGAAAAACAAGATGAACATTAGTGACTATTCTACAAAGGTGAAAAACCTTGTAGATGTTCTTGCATCTATAAGAGCCTTTATAGATGATGAAGATCTAGCGGCTGTCACCTTGAATGGACTTGGAAAAGACTTATAACCAGTTTCGTACTTCAATTGCAATTCGAGAAACATCTCTCGATTTCCAAGACTTAATAACACTACTTATAAATGAAGAGGTGAGAATTGTTGGTACTTCATCTAATGGAGGATCACAAGAAAGTGTTTTCTACTCAAATATTAATAAAAGTAGAGGTAGAGGTGGTAAAACTTCATTTCGAGGTCAACACGGAAGCTTGCATGGTGGACATCATCAACATGAAAGTCAAGCTCATGGAGGTGGACGAAGAAACTTTGGAGGAAAAGGAAGTTGAGGAAGTCGTGGAAGTCGTGGTGAAAGTCATCGAGGTTAACAACCAAATAGCGACTCAAATTGGTATTATTACAAGAAACCTGGGCACATGGCAAATAACTATTATCAAAAGGAGCATGATGCACGAAATGGAAAGCTGCAACAAGGGAATTATGCATCAACTAATAATCAAGGTGATGAGCAATTGTTTGTGATGCAGCACATGGCAAATTCAATGATAGGAGGTGTATCAGATAACAATGTTTAGTATGTGGATTCTAGAGCTTCAAACCACATGACTAGTCATGGAGAATGGTTTAGAGACACAAAGGATTTGAAGACACCATGGTTTGTGGAAATTGGTGATGACACTACACATCCCATCACACAATTTGGCAAGGTGCCATTGTCCATGCAAGATGGGCAAACAAAGTACTTGAAAGATGTATTTCATGTTCCAACCATAACAATAAATTTGGTTTCCGTAGGCCAAATGGTGGAACAAAAGAGGTGATGTCAGAAGTTTGTGAAACATGCTAATTGGGGAAACAAGTTAGGCATCCATTCCCAGCTCAAACAACTCATGTAAGTTCCAAACCTTTGGAAATGATCCACTTAGATGTGTGGACCACGAAGATAGAATCCATTGGAGGATGCAAGTACTACATGAGTTTCATTGATGACCACACAAAGAAGGTGTGGGTCTATTTCATGAAACACAAAAGTGAAGTGTTTTAACATTTTTTGAATTTCAAAGCAATGGTGGAGAAGGAGAAGGGTGTGAGCATCAAGTGCCTAAGGTCTGATGGAGGGGGAGAGTATTTTTCAAATGAATTCAGTGAGTATTTGAAAGAGCATGGAATTCAAAAAAAATACTCATGTAATTATTCCCCATAGCAAAATAGAGTTGTTGAAAGGAAAAATAGGCACATTATAGAAATAACACGTGCCATGTTGAATGAGAAGGATTTGCCAAATTACTTTTGGGCTAAAGTGGTAACAACTGTAGTCTATATCATGAATTGAACACCCATAGTGGCAATTCATGGCATGATACCTGAAGAAAAATTCACTAGCAAAAAACCTGATGTTTCACACCTCAGAATGTTTGGTTGCATTACATATGTGCATGTTCCTAATGAGAAGAGATCAAAACTAGACCCAAAAGTTGAGAAGTGTATTTTCATTGATATTCCTTAGAACAAAAAGGATATAAATGTTTCAATCCTTCCACTCAGAAGTTGCAAGTGAGTAGAGATGTTGTGTTTGATGAAATGTTTAGCTAGTACTCACCACTAAAGGTAGCAGAAGATGGAGAGGCTAAAAATGGTGATATTTCATCAAATGTGAAACAAGAATCACAATTAATTAATGGACCACAAGAATCTTCAATTAATGGGTCTAATAACACTCCATGGAAAGGAAGATTATGATCTTCAAACATTGTACATGGTAGTTCTCAAACATCATCTAAAAATCTTCATGTAGATGATGAATCAAGTGATTCAAAAAAGAGTGTGGGTGATGAATCAAGAATCCCTTTAGTCATTACTCCCAGAGCTTGAATGGCCAAAAAAACTTTGAAAACACCTGACAACAATAATGGAGTACGAAGATCCACACGAATCAAGTACCCTGTACAAAGACTCACATATGATGGCTTTGTAGCTCATCATTACACATACACGGTGAAAGTTATACAGGAGGTTGAACCCACTTGTTTTGAACAAGCGATTGGAAACCCTAAGTGGGACAATGCCATGGATGAAGAGATGGCGGTTTTGGATGCGAATGCTACTTGGGAATTAGTAGTTTTACCAAAGGATAAAAAAGCAATTGGGTGTAATTAATGGGTGTACAAAGTCAAACACAATGTAGATGGATCTGTGAGCAGATACAAAGCAAGATTGGTTGCCAAAGGTTATGCCCAAACTTATGGCATAGACTATGAGGAGACCTATAGTCCAGTTGCCAAAATGACAACTGTAAAAACAATCATTGGCAGTAGCAAAAGGATGGTCTTTACATCAAATGGATGTAAAGAATGTTTTTCTTCATGGAGATTTACATGAAGAAGTGGACATGGAACAACCACCAGGTTATGTGGACCAAACACACCCAAATTTGGTTTGTAGGTTGAAGAAAGCTTTGTACGGCTTGAAGCAAGCACCTAGAGCTTGGTTAGACAAAATAGGTCAATATTTTGTCATAAGTGGATTTTAAACATCCAATGCAGATTTTTCACTATATGTGAAAAAGACAAATCATGGGATTATAGTCATAGTCATCTATGTTGATGACTTGATTATCATAGGAAATAGTGATGCAGACATCTCTAATTTGAAGAAGCTTTTGAAGCAAAAGTTTGAGATGAAGGATTTAGGAGAATTATGTTACTTCTTTGGCATTGAGGTAATCCAATCCCTTAAAGGGATATGGTTACTACAAAGGCAATATGCCTTGAACAAATTATTCAAATGTGGGATGATGGGTTGCAAACCCATTTCAATTCCATTGGAGCAAAATGTGAAGTTAAGTGCAGATGAAGGAGACCTTGTGGAGGATACCACTATGTATAAATGCATAGTGGGGAGTTTGATTTACATGACCATCACAAGGCCAGATTTGAGTTATATAGTTGGAGTGGTAGGTTAATTCATGTAAACACCACGAAAATCACATTTGGATATAGTGAGGTGCATATTAAGGTACATAAAACATACTTTGTAGTGTGGAATTTTTTATGAAGCTAAGAGCCAGTTACAAGTACATGGATACACGGATGTTAATTGGGCTAGCAATGTTTCAAATAGAAGATCGGCCAGTGGTTTCATGTTTTCTTTTGAAAGTGGTGTTGTTAGTTGGAGCAGTAAGAAACAACCAACAGTTGCATTATTAAGCACAAATGCAGAATACAGAGGTCTAATAATTGTTGCATGTGAAGTAGTTTGGTTACAAAAACTACTCTCAGATTTGGGACAGTCAGTGGATGTTCCTATTTTCATTTATTGTGATAACATCAATAGCATATTACTTGCTAACAACCCGGTCTATCATGCTAAGACAAAGCACATTGAGGTGCACTACCATTTTATTAGAAAAAAAATTCTAGCAAAAAAATAACCTTATTCATGTCAGTACTGAAAATCAAGTTGCTAACATTTTCACAAAGGCTTTAGGTATAGACAAGCTAAGGAGGTTTAGAAAAGTGCTTAATGTACTTGAAGTGGATTTGAACTTAAGGGGGAGTGTTGAGAATTCAAGCTCAACTAGTTAGGTTTCATTTGTTACTGGAGTAAGAAAGTAATTAGGTTACTTTCACAAGGTTGAATTACTTTCTTTACTTATATTAGTTTGGTTATTTGTGATTTGGTCTTTTAGTTAAATGGTTTAGTTTTCTTTTCTTCATTACACAAGTTTGTGTATTTCATGTGACAAGAACCTTGAAGTGTACTTGATGTTATGTTTCGTGTTGTGAGCATCATGTTGTAGTTTCCTTTCAATAAAGATTTATGTTTGCACTTGAATAGGTTTCCTATTTGTTAACATTTGGACACTTAACAAACAAGTTATGGCCAAAAGAAAGGCCGAGAGTCAAATTGTCGATTTCCTTGTGTGAAGGTGATGTGCCACATACCTTTGGAAAGCTTTCGACGAGGGCTACAACTTTGCTTTAGACCTCACTTCAATCGAAGGTCTTCACACAAAGTTATGGGCCCCCCAAAGTCTTAGGAATCCCAACTTTGGGAATTTCGAGACTCCCAATTGGAAGTCCCGGGACAAAATGACATTTGGGTGCTGGTCCTGTGATTAGGCATAAGTATACTATAAGGGGGAAGGTGATGGCTTCCCCCAAGTCCGGGTTGTGGTGAGTTTTGTGAGTCCGTGTTTGCTTGTGGCTCATCAATGCACCAAAAGTGTTTTAGCTATGCACTAACCAACTTATTGTTTGGTTTGTGCAGGTTCATGTGAATAATTGAGTTACTTGTCGGAGCTCCAAACACGCCCCTCTACTTGCAAAGTGTTACAAACCAGGGAGCGTGCCCTAATTCCTTTTATTTTTGCTATTTTCATCTTTGGACTTGCAATGAGTCTTTTAAGGAGCTTGGGGGTGCGTCACAAATTCTGCAAAATGAACTTGAATCATTGAAGGCCTAACTTGCTAATCTAAAAAGCAAGTATTTTCAATTAGCTAGTCATGCTAAACTTATACAAGGTTCAGGATCACGGGAGGGACCTCTTAGGTCTTTTTATAACCTCTCACACGATGCCATGGTTGGGGAGTATGTTTTTTTTAATGCACACAATTCTAGTCTCACACTAGAATTTACCACTTCTCTTTGCATGTCCTACTTTGCGGCACAAGAGGCTAGTGTGGCAGCTAGAGTTTCTGCCACTAGGCAAAGGCAAGTAATTTAGAGTGATGGTCTTTCATCTGGTTCAAGTCCTATTACCAGAATTAAAAGAGCTTGAGTAGTCATGCCACAATTTTTTCATCCTTTCAACATGGAAGAAGAACGCACTTTATTAACAAGGGGGGAGGAGACTACTACACCACAAACTACTAGGGCATCAAATTATTGTGTCCCAAGAGTACATGTACATCAAGAAAACACATAATTCTTCATTGATCAGCTTATGGAGTGCCAACTTCAAATGAGTGAAGTGGCGCAAAAACTTGTGAGTACACCGTTGTTTAGTTTTCAAGATTTGAAGCTAAGCACTATAGACATAATTATAGTACTAAAGGATACCTTGAGCACTACATTAGGTCTTTTACCAATCCCCGATCCACATCTTCTAGGGGTCCCATCTAACACCTTGGAGAGATATTTGATTGGCTCACATGTTGTAGATGGCATTCATAATTTGGTCACTAGTTTTAGCATGGTTAAACTAGTGAGTTTTCCTACCTTTGATTCTACATTCACATATCAGAAGGGAACTAAGAACACCTCACTTGTGGATTTGTTATCAAGCAAAAATGTTGTGGATATCCATTTTTTCCACAAAGTCTCACTCATTTTCGAAGGTGGTGCCTAGTGAGAGAACTTCCATCATCATCGGAGTTGCCATTATTGACAATACTAAGTTAGCAATCCAGGTGGGAGGACATGCACCCAGAGTGGTACTTCTTGATATAGGCGCCCAACTAATGATTCTTGGAATTCAATTTGCCAAGAAAATGGGCATGCTCAATTCCAAACTACGGAAATCTATGTGGCAAATTCGCATCATTAGTGGGAGCATAGAGGAGGTACTTGGGGAGAGCTTGGATTTGATTGCATTTAACTTCAATGAAGGTATAGATTAGGATTTTTGCCTACAGGTCAGATGTTTAATCACCAATGCCACTAGTTACGATGTGCTAATTGGGAAGAGGCCCTATTTCCACTAGGTTTTAGAATTGACAACTGGTTCGAGCATGTGTATTACCGAATGGATTGGTAGACTAATGGCCACCACCTAGGATACATACCACTTGATTTACATGGGAACCATCGTCCTATAGCTCACCATTGTATGTTCAAGGAAGCACATACCATTTCCTACATCCAACAAGTTAACCATGAGTGGATAAAGGGAGATGAAGAGGAGACAATTTACACCCAAGTTATTAAAAGCTTGAAGGTGGTTCCTATAGACATTCAACATGGACTAGAGGTTTTATAAAGGTTCAAAGCAGCCCACGAGCCCTTGGTTAAAACTTTGTCTATTTTTGAGAACATGGAAAACCATGGTGAATTGATTAAGCTAGTACTTCGTCAGTTAATCACCTGGACACCGCCTAAGGAGAGGATTACATTACTAGAACTCTTTGGTGGTATTGGTACAGGTCTTGAAGCCCTATTATAGTCAGGGATGGTGGTTCAGAGGTATTTTTACAAAGACATTGATCTTATTGCAAAGCAAATGGTGGCATTGAGAATGATGGAACTCACAGCCATATTTTCCTAATAGTTTACAACCACCACATGGAAGGCTAGTTTGACTTCCTTGCCCTCTGACATACAATTAATTCAGAAGAAGCATATGGAATTACTTGGCCTTGTGGACTTCATCAGTTTAAGTTGGAAGTGTTAAGGATTTTTAGTGGTTAGATTTAGAGAAGGCTTGAGTGACACAAGATTTGGTCTTTTCATAAACATGGTACGATTGATCACCTAGGCTCAATCCATTTCTTTTACGCTTGGTTATGTAATTGAAAACACCCTTTCTTAGTTTGACATAAAGGAGAAAGTCTAAGAGCACTACATGTTGGTCAAGCATTACCTTGGAAAGCCGCTCCTACTCAATGTGGCATAATGTGGTTCCTATGCACACCAACTATGTAACTAGTGGACCAACCTTGCACCACTCTCAGTTCTACAGTTGGCTCTAAGATACACCATCACAGACCCCAACCTGCAGGTTTCTCACATATTGGATGATCAAAGTTCTTGTTAATTAATTACAAGGCAAGAGAAACCTCTTTAGTTTCTTGTGAACACAATAGGAAATCCAAGAGGTGCTTAGCCCACCTTTGTTTCCTTCCCAAGAGCACACACCTTTTAGGAAGATGGACTAGATTTGGTGTATCGTCATGCGTAGGCACTTGGGATGAACCAAGCCCAAAAGAAATAAAAAGGGCTATGGGGTTCCAAATTAACACTACTAATCACACCAAGGTGATTAAATTAGAGTGTAACGTTCTACTGGGGAGAGGCATGGACCTAAACTCCCTTACATGGTTGTTGGTAACCTGTGTACTTTTTAAAATGTACACAACACCAACACTGATTCAATTAGCTTGTAGTTCTGGCAATGTGACCACATGGCACCCTGACCAAGTACATTTGCCTATCTTCAACACTCTACACTTCATTCTTAATGTTTAGGGGGAGGAGGTACCATGTAATTTGACTTTAGTTGTTTTTGATACACTTGGAGGTACATCAGCTTCTGGAGAAACAATTACAACCTTTCACGAATTTGCACAATTGGATAGTGGAAAACCCAATACACTAGGTTTTTCAAGCACACTTTCCAATTCTATTCCATGTGTTTCTAACTACCTTTTCGTTATGGGGAACCAACTCACTAAGAAGGAGAGACACTAGGTCATAGACTTGCTAATTAAGTATGAGAATGTGTACACATTCTTAATGAAAGACTTAGGTAGGTGTAAGACCATGCAATTATCTATAGGCCTTACAGATGAGACACCTATCTATTGGAGGAGGCATAGGTTGAATAAGCATGAGTGGGAACTGGTAGATGAAAAATGCAAAGAGCTCCATGAGGCTAGTCTCATTTAACCATCAAGTTCTGATTTTGTAGCTGTTATAGTAATGTTAAAAAGTAAGGATGCAGTTGGATTATGGATTGAGAAAAGGATGTGTTGAGATTATAGGCCTTTGAACTTGGTTACACCTTAGGACAGGTACCCCATGCCTATCCTTGAAACATTGTTTGATAGCATTGGAAACTTAAACATTTTCATAATTGTGGATATGAGGCAAAGTTTTAACCAGATTGTGCTTATTGCAAAGGAACGCAAGAAAACGACATTCCATGGAAATAACAAGTTGGGGGAATGGCTTGTGATGCCTTTTGGATTGAAAAATGCACCTATTTTTTTTCAGTGAATCATGGACTAGGTTTTCGAAAGGGTAGATTTCTTGAAATGTTACATAGATGACGTCCCAATGCATAGCAAAGGACTCTTGCAGCACTTGGCTCCTCTTGAGGAGTTATTCAAAAGGCTCCACGAAGTCAATATGAAGATCCATCCTGAAAAGTGTGAGTTTACTATCACCTCAGTAGTCTACCTTGGACATAAAATTTTGCCAAATGGTATTATGGCTTATTGGGCCAAAGTAGTAGCCATTTTGGAGATGCCTAATCCTAAATCATGTTCACACTTTCAGGAACTTCATAAGACTATGTAATTACTATAGGATTTATGTCCAAGATTTTAGTATTATTGCTCATCCTTTTTATGCATTATTAAAAAAGGATGTTGCTTAGACATGGAGTGAAGAGGCTTAGGAAGCTTTCAACACACTCAAGGAAAAACTTTCAAAGTTCCCCATTCTGAGAAGACCTAATTTTAGCAAAGTCTTCATTCTACACACTAACTAGAGTGCTCTTGGTATTGGTGCTATTTTTGGCTAATTTGATGAGGAAGGCAAGGAATATGTTATCGCCTATGCATCCCAAAATAACAACAAGGCTGAAAGTAACTATTCTTCATACGAAGGGGAGTGTTTTGTTGTTGTACGGGCCATCATACATTTTAGGCCCTATCTTTATGGCACCGAGTTCATTTTGTATACCAACCATTAGCTTATTGGTAAGTTAGCTCATTAAGTGCTTATACTTCAAAAGTATGAGTTCAAAGTTATTCACCAACCTAGTATTACACATCAGATAGCGAATACCATGTCGCAAAAACCTTTCACTACCTCTAAAGATTTCTCAGAAGCCAGGCAAAACTTCGACTAGATTCCAGTTGTACACGTATCTTATGCATCTAGTTATCTTACACTACTGTAATGTAACCTAGTTGAGCATCCCATTGTGGATATATGAGAGGACTTGGACACTTTGAGGTTTCTTCAACATGGGGAATACCTTCCCCAAGTTACACCAAACCATAAGGATTGCATACAACAACGGTTTAAACGCTACTCATGGAGGGACAATCACCTTGTTCGATGCTTACCACAAAGCAACAGAGTGGTTCCTCCACCACATGAACGACTTGGTCTTCTTTAGAAGGTAATTTAGAGCTTAGACACTTTGGAGTTAAGTGTACTTATAGCCTTCTCACTCCTCATTATCATTGGAAAGGTATGTATGTCCAAGTCCGAGATGACATTGCTAGGTGTGAATAATGTGATAAAGTGATAACTTCCTTCTCCTTTCGACATCTCATGCTTTTTCCACTCCCTATTCAGGGCATGTTCTATTGTTGGTCATGTGATTTAGCTGGAGAGTTACCACAAACCTTGAGGGGTAATATCTACATCATGATTATGATTGAACATTTTTCAAAGTGGGTCAAATTTGTTGCGGTGCCAAACAAGTCATCACACAACATCAGCCAAGCTTTTTTATAATAGGTCTTAGGTAGGTTTGGGGTTTATGCTAAGTGCTTTATTGATCAAGGATTTGAATTTAGAAGAAAATTCCAAGACCTACTTGACCATGCTGTGAGGTGACTTTCTGTCCCTCTACTCCCAGTTCTACAAGGTAATTATGCATGAAAACACAAATGCTACTAATGAAGGAAAAATACAAATGTAATTTTGGAAGTTAGATTGCGTTTGTAGTTGAAATTAAATAGCCCACCTTCTATGCATCATTTATGATTAGAATTAATGGATATATATTTCCAAGTTCACTCACCACACATCCTAGGACTTTATGTCAAATTGTCATTCATCCAAACTAATGTTTAAGGACTTGACACCATGTCCGACATAACTGCAGACCACTAGTCACTCAAAATGTTGTTTCTCACACATAGATTGTTCAAATTTGGCTTGCCATAGCTCTCTGGAAAGCTAACAACAAGGCACACCAACCCACCAAATCTTAAGATCTGCAGCTACGACAATAAGGAGTTATACTACCAAACCCGAGAGGGTTTTACAAAGATGATAATTAAACCTTGCTGCAGACCACTAGTCACTTAAAATGTTGTTTCTCACACATAAATCATTCAAATCTGGCTTGCCATAGCTCTCTGGAAAGCTGATAACAAGGCGCACCAACCCACTAAATTTTAAGATCTGCAGCTACGATAGTAAGGAGTTATACTATGAAATCGGAGAGGGTTTCTGAGATTTCTCTAGAGTTCCAATCCTTCCAAGACTATCACTAGATCTTCATTCTACTTTTCTTCCTTCTTCCCTCTACCAAGATTAAACATTATTTTCCTCTTCAAGAAGCTTGTGACACAAGTGTTCAAGATTACATGAAAATTATCCTCGAGGCAAAGAGAGGCTCCCAATGATCCGAATCCGCCTTTTAAAGAGAAGGAGAAGGGAGGTGAATGTGGATCCAAAGCTTGGTGGCCAATGGAAGGTTCCAAGCTTGGTGGCCATTGGAAGGTTCCAAGCTTGGTGGCCATTGGAAGGTTCCAAGCTTGGTGGCCATTGGAAAGTTCCATGCTTGGTGGCCCTTGGAATGTTCCAAGCTTGGTGGCCATTGGGAGGTGAATGAAAAATGCTTTTTCACCTCTTCCATTTCCCCCAACTAACTTAACCTACACCTTCACTTTTTCCCTTCGACCTTACGGTTTTACTTTACCATGGTCCTAAGCCGTTACTCACGCCTTTCTTTCCTTTTCTTCGATTTATAAATTACGTTTGCACACCTCAACGTACCAAGTCCTTCACACCTTCGTTGTCAATTTGATTTGATTGAAGATCTGACTTTTTTCCTTTCCTTGAAATTATGGCGTCGCGCATGGTCACATCTTACAGGCCACAAGTTGCACAAGCGAATGAAGAACTGCCTCCGGAGTCATCTCTAGATCTTACCCTAACACAACATCCTCATGATGAAGAACCCGAACCCCGAGAGGTGTGTGCTCGTCTTGAAGTCGAACCTCCTCGAGCCTGGTACTATCATATTTCTCTGAACTCTCGCACCCTGGTGATCTTGCTGCAAGTCAACCCCGCTTCTGGTGACGAACCCGAGACCGTTTGTGAAGGTTGTTACGAAACTGAATATACTTCTATCTTCGCCTGGTCTTCAGTTCCCGGTGTCGGTCATTATCGTTGGTTGCGCGGTCCGATTCGTCGACTGCTTCCCAATAGCAAGGCGGACTACCTAGTTCGCACCATCCGGCGCATCCTAGATTTCCTGCAATTGTGAACTATCACCAAGGCATAACTCAGGATCTTACATGTACTTGTAGCTCCTTGTTGAGCTTATCTCTATTATAAATAAATAAATAATAAAAGTTTCAATTATCATTAGACTCCTATTGCCATTGGCACACTATCATACTATCTTTTTAATCGTTGAATTGCTTCGAATTAACCTTATGTTCAACGGCTTGAAGATCATTCTATCTCTATTAAATCTTTCATTAACATCCTTCCAACTGCTTTAAGAAATTCTAACATCCTTGTTACTCCCTAAATACCATAACAAGACTAATGTTGTGTTGAACACTATAAATTTTGGCGTCTACTTCTACCCCCAACCCTCTAGAGATTTATCACCCCTAATTACGCAACAAAGTTTCTAAAACTATGGTTATTAGCCTTTGCTGAAAGAAAGCATTAATCCAACTCCTTATTCCCAATAACGCATTTCAGAAAAGAAAATAACCCCCCTTCACACCACGCACATTCATCACTCCCTATGAAGTCGCTAAAAACCCTTAATAACCTTACCCCACTCCAATAACCCTGATGTAACTCTTAAAAATTGAGACTACCGCACATGGTTGTGTCGGTATGGCTCACACATGCTCTTATTGACCATCGCTAGACTTTAAGGGATCATCCCCAAGTTGATGGCCTTGTAGATAGGATGGTTCAAACATGTAAGAAGGGACTTCGGAAGATTTGCTTCACTAGGAACAAAAAGGATTGGGACTTGGCTTTACCTTACATCGCCATGGGTTACATGATGTCCAAACATGCCTCTTTGTCTCATTTCTCTCCTTACTTTCTATTTTTTGGGAGACTTCCCATTCCACCCTTTTCCATTGTTATTCAAATGGACCAAGTTATGGACTTGGACTCCCTAGCCACTTGGGCTAAGGTCATCGCAGAGAGGGCTACTCTATTCATGAGGGTTATGCCCATGGCCATGGAGAATTTGTCCATTGCATAACATTGAAACACCTTATGGTATGCACACACATGAGGTGGTAGTTTTAAACTTAAGGTGAAACAATTTGATGTTGGTGATTTTGTGTATTTCTAGCAGCAACCTAATGATATTCTAGACACTTCTTTTAGTTGCACTATCTTGAGGATTAAGGCGATCAGGCCTTCAGGTGTGTTGGAGTTGCAAAGAGTTGACGAATGCACAATTTGGGATCATTCCAAAAATTGTGCACCCTGCCACCTCCCGAACTTGGATCCTACCATCATCATGTCAACTTGGATTCCTCCATTTGACTATCCATGTCAAGTATGTTAAAGGACAGATGATGCTGATCAGATGCTACTTTGTGATAGTTGTAATGGTGGATATCATCTATTTTGCTTCAAGTTGGAGCTCTCTCAAGTTCCCACCAGTATTTGGTATTGTTCATCATGTTCTCTTGCAACACCTTGATTTCTACTCAAACCATGCCACGCTTTTCCCAGCTCAACTTTGGTGGGGGATACATGAGAATTTCATCTCGGCCTCCTCTTGTGCATTACATACATATGTGCATGCATCTATTTTTAGTTGATTAGTTTCTACCTTTGATTAGTTTTAGTCTTTTTGTTTAGTAGCATTTACTATGGATTTACACCCTTATGACACCATACGTCACAACACTACACGTCACAACACCCTTTCAATCCATGTAGTACATAATAGTCAAATGGTATTCCATGTAATCATAAACTATCTATACACATGTCACAAACATCCTTACATTCCAAGTAAGTACATAGTAATGATGACACTAGTCAATAAATATCTATAATTTTCACACAACATAATTTTAGTCTAATAGTTATATATTAGTTACAATGGTAGTCCATATAATTATTGAATGTCCATACTATTCACAAGCACAATTTCAAAGTCCATAGTATTTATTCTTACCCACTCATGTATTGCCACACTTGTCAACAATACGAACAATGTTTATAAACATCACAAAGTTCATTGAATTCACTATGAATTCAAAGAACTCTCTAAGTTCATTTGTTTTGCCTACAATTGACCTAAAGTTCATAATGGCTTCCGACTATTTAAACAATTTAGAATCCATATAAATTTGGCATGATTTCCACATAGAACAAAGTTTCCTTAAAGAACTCATGGTTTAATGAAACCACAATAACCAAAATGTAATGCACAAAAAATCTCACAAATTGGGGTTGTAGGTTTTACTAGACTTGCTCACATTGGCATTAGATGCTAATGGTACACATTGGATCACATTTTATAATCCAAAAATGTAAACAAAAACTTAATTCATGAACCATGAGGTTTCCACACTAATGACGCCATAATCTCAAGGTACATGCAAAGCAATTTTCATAGAGTAAAATAAAAGACAATGGCCAAATGTATGGAAAGAACATGGGTTTCCATTAAATATTGAGTGGGCTTTTTGTTGTACACAAATGCTACCAATCTTTTCTTCACAAATTCTTATTTAGGTTCATCTTTGTTTAAGATGCCCACCATGATTGAACAATGGATTTTGTTGCAATAGAAAAACCATCACCCCTTGATTTTCCATACTAGGATAGGGTCCATGGAAACTCTCCAAATGAATCCATTTCATTTTGCTAGGTGAAAGCATGAATAAGAGGATTGTTCAGATTATCACACTTGTAATTATTCTGGATTACATACAAATGTAAAATTTAAAGCTATATTCAAAATTAACATTGTCAATTTTTTAATTATTCATGTTGTCATAGACTTTAATGGGAATCATCATAAATTTTTTGGATGAATTATAAGAAGATTATGGACTCATAATGGACTTTTGAATTGACAACAATATGTCACATAGAGAAAATGAAAAATGTGGATTCAAAAAAATGTCAAAATAGTGTCAAATGTGTTTTTAAAAAAAACCATCATCAAATAGAGAATTTATTAGTGAAGTGCATTGAAACTTTTTTAATATCTATATTTTTAATTAATTTTTTAAAAATGATGTGATTGTTATAAATTTTATTTTTGAGAGTCCATTTCACATTAAATTTTTTAATCTTTTGCATGAATTTCTATCAATCACACGTTTAGGGATATTCATAGGTTGGTTTATTAATATTTATGATTAAAAACGTAAGGGATAATTATAGGATTTATGGTTTGATAATTGTTAAAACTACAAAAAATACCTAGTGTTAGATTATGGACTATCAAATGCCACTTTTGAAACATTTAACCATGTTTTTGCCCTACCATTGAATGGCTAAGGATATGTTTTAATGATAAACACCCAAGACACTTGGCTTTTTCTTTGAAAGATGAATTAGATGCAAAGTTTATAATGGTAGCCAAAATCGCATGTTTTGTTGCTAATTTTACTATTGAGTTGGACCTTTTAACCTCAAATAATGACTTCATTATCCCACTAATGACCTCTTCTTGTGCAATGGATTCTTTTGAAGATGTAATCAATTTAGGAACACTAGGTTTGACATTAAGACTTAACAAAGCTCTTTTCATGACAACCAATTTGGCAACAAAACCTAGGAAGACTAATAAAATAGTTGAAAATATGATAAAAGTAATTCATCTAATATCTCTATTTGGTATGGATTCTTCAACAATTTCTTGGGTTCTATCCTACTTTTCATTAGGTTTTCTTGCAATTCTTTTCCAAGCATGACACAATTATTGCCATTCTATAGCCCTTTCCTTGATTCTTGCAACCTTTTCCCTTCCTTTCAGGCATGGTTTTGGCTGATTCCTACACACCATAACTTTAGGATCACATCACAATGTGTAGGTCCAAAAACAAGCTTACTTTCAGCTCAAATTTTGACCATATATGCAAGTTTTCTTAGTCTTTATAAACACCTTGATCTCCTTGTTTAAGTTTCATTCCCATGTTCAAAACACCCAAGGCCATCCATATTAATACCATCAATTAATTCATTAAAATGATCCAAAAGCCATCCTTTTATGAATCACAATGAGTTGCATAACCTTCATATGTTCATCAAACACATTTTTGAATAGAAAAACAATATGTGAAACATCTACAACCCTTGATAATTGCAACCTTGTACATAATGTAATGTAATTTTGTCATACATCTAGGAAAGGATTGGAGTTTGAAATACACCCACATGATAGGTTCATAATGAAAGTCTAAAACAAAAGGAACATGTTGATCAAACAAAGTAATGACAATACATCTATTTGATGAAAGATCTTGGTGGTTGCTAACTTGCTATCATAGTATATGGCAAAATGGGAAAACCTAAACAAGTCAAGACCAATTATACATAAAACATCTGTTTTATATTCAATGAACATCCACTATGTCTTGTGTATGATAGTCCAATCACCAATGTGCATATTTAATATGGCATATGTAAGTAGTTGTTTACCTAACACAATATGTTCATTGTGGAAATTAGAAAATAATTTGAAAGATGCACATGGTTACTTTCAAGGGGCTTGAAAATTGAAGTATGATGAAGACATACCATGATATGTTTGTAATGTGTTCAACATAATGAGACCCATGGGGTAAAAACATAGTCAAAAGAGCCCCCCAAGTGGATGGACACTCCTTAATATTACATTTTTGTATGTTCGAAAGATCACAGGGATAACATAATAGTTTGGATTGTCATAAAAAATTTTGTAATATTTTTCATTAACTGCAAATTTTACATGCTAAAAGCTTGACACAAATAAAAAATATTTTTGCATGTTCAAAACATTCAAACATTGAGAATGGAAAATCATTATTTTTTTCAAACTTTTTTTTTTAATACCAAATGTGCACCATTATTTTGAAACTTTTTAAAGGTTTTAACATTGATGATTAAAAGGGCAAAAGGAATTGAACTCATGAATTTTTTTCTTATAATCAATTTGAACACATTTGGTTCAAACTTCACATGTGTGACCTTAAAATTATGGATTTTTGAAAATGTGGCCTTAACAAAAGTTCATATTTATGTGATAAAGAGCATAAATGCATTATATATGATATAAAATCAATTTATCATCAAAACGTATTTGTATTTAACATATAGTGTTAAACTAGGTATCCAAAATATAAATTTAAAGTTATAAACCAACATAGAAATGACATGTGCCATGTGCAATCTTTGGAAACAAACTTTTACTTTGGCACCCTTGGCTTTTTTTATTGTGTTTTCACCCCATGACCTTTTTCAATGACAACATGGCTGAACATAAGACCATTCACAATATTAGATTTCACATTATGGACAAATTAACAAGGTTTATAATGTTGTGGCCATCCATATGACCAATTGATGTAATATAACTTTAGTTCCTCAAACAACAATCTATTGATCATCCCCCTTGCAAACTCATTTACTTTTGAAGTTAATTATTGAGTTGAACCTGTTAGGGTAGTTGCACATTAAATAGTCCATTTTTTGGTGTCATAGGGGTAATTTTTGGGGGGTATTTCTAAATTTAGTAATATGTGTTGAAATATGATTGAAAATTATTGAAAGGATTCATCTAACTAATTTATAACACTTGTAAAATCAAATTTGAAAATTTGAAAATAAAATGTCATCATTTCATTGCAAGGTGGACTTTTAAAACGATGTAACATTTCTATCACAATCCATAAAAAAATTTATGAACTTTTATTATATAATAAACATGTGTGAAATGTTGATTTTTTTTCACTAATATGATTGTGAAATTGGGTGCAATCATGGTAACATGTACCATAACAAATGTAATTAGTGCTTGATGTTGCATGTGATGGAAAATGTAATTTTTTTTTTGTTGAAATTGTAAGATTTATTTATATGATAACATTCATAATATATCATGGGATTTGTGAATAAATTTGAAATTAATCAAATTAAAAAATATGGAAAAAATCTAATAAAACACTATAACCAATGCTTTTAAGAAGTAAAATGACATGTTTAATAACATGAATTTTTTTTAAATGACATATTTTTGAGTAATTTTTAATGCAGCCTTATCAAAGTACTATAAAAAAATTTATCATGATTTTAAAAGATTTTTCTAAAACTTTTTGTGGAATATTCCAAGAATAAAACACTCGAAAAAACAATCCCAAAAGAATGGGTGCGGCTCATGTTAATGCAACCATGCCCGATTGTTATAATGCCAAAATAAAAGCTTATAAGCAAGTTTTATATTTTAATTTATCAAGTTTTCGTAAGATAGCCTATTGTCTATAAAGTCCATAATTTACTAAAATGGAAAAATAAAAAATTGTTGTTTTGTAAAAAATGACATTATTACCTTGTAACAACTGCTAATTATAAAAATTGAAAAAACTCATGTTTTTGCTTCTAACTTTTCCCCTAACTAATCAAATTGAAACATGTGTTGCAATATTAAAACTTATATGTTTAAGGTTTTGATATTTCATTTGCTTCCTACTTTCAAATGGACAATGTTACATTCCCAAAACACCAAACATTTGAATTGAATTTTTTTAAAAAGTAAAATTGTTGACTCCACGTGTGCCATTTTTGGTCCACCTTAATGTGCATTCACCCTTTATTTGTTTTCCCACATTGTACACATAAAAACACTTAAATCCGCCTTTTAGAAAATTGTGCAATGTAATGAACTTACTTAAATTTGACTTTTTTAATGTCAAACATCCACATGTTCATCTTTTTTTGGCATTGATAGATTCATAATCTATCTATTGTTGCAAACAATAAATACATCCTCATGAAAGGAATGCTTATTATAAGTAAGCTCACATTTCAATGCATATTTGCTCAAGAAACTCATTATTAAATACAAGTTTTAGTTTCTTGAGTAGCAATGCATGGAAGACCATTTACAACTAATATTGGGTACCATGAGGATGATATTCAAAATTGGTGAGCATGTTTGAATCTTACAATTGGTGAAAATGCATGAATTTTACAATACGTTAACACATGTATGACCAAGTGTTATTAAAAATAAAATAGCAGCATATATGTGGATTTTGCTCATCATAGTGAAGTAATTTATAGTTGTGAATAAGTTTTGGAGGAAGTGGGGTGCACATTCATGATGGAATGTTTCTTATTTGTGTTGCAAAATTGATTGAAAACATTCCATAAGGGATTTTATGAGGAGGATAATATGGAGGTGTTGGCTGCTATTGCTATTGTCATGGGTTGATTGTTGGCTATCCCATAGAACCAATGTAATATAACCCTAACTCCTCAAACAACAATTTCTTGATCATCCCCCTTGCAAATTCATTTGCTTTTGAGCTAATTAGTGGGTTGAACCTTTTATCTGTTTTGTCACATCCTACACACAAGAACATTATTAATCCACCTTATGGAAAATTGTGCAATGTAATGAACTTACTTAAATTCAATTCCCCAATGTCAAATATCCACATATTGTTCATCTTTTCCTAACATTGACAAATTCGTGATCTATTATCATGGAGGAAATTTGTTATAAATTCAAGTTCAAGGCACCAATGGAACAATGCAAACAACAAGGTGATCAATACCTTTGGCAAGCATAATTACCTTGAGTAAGAGGTACACTGCAAATAGCAATGTGGCAAAAAAGAAAACCCTAGAATGACATTAATACATGTAATTTCAAGATAAAGAACAAACAAAAACTCCACAAGACAATCTTGATTGATTACCTCAATAGAGGGCAAAATCATTAGAAAAATTAGAACATTGAAACAACAAATCTTTTCACCATCTTTACAAGACCTTTTAAACATTGCAAGTGCTCCATAGTCTTTTGCAACACAATGTTCTTGTTGCACAAAGAAACAAAATATGAAAATGTACTAGTTGCATCATGCAACATTTGTCTATGGCCACTAAGCTCGAAAACCTACCTTGATGATGACCTTTTCATCTATTTCTTAGGAGACTATGTAAGGTGATGATGTAACCAACTTTTTGAAATCTTAAATGGCTCCAATTTGGATCTCATTGAAAATGCAACAAGAAAGTCCATATAAATTGTGGTGAAAGAAAGAGTTGCAAGAAAATAGTAATAGGGAAAAAAAAAAAAAAGAAAAAAAAAAAAAAAGAAAAAGGGAAAAAAAAAAAAAAACAAATAAAGGTGTGTTTTGTATTCTAAGGGACTTTTGCTAAAATGCATCATTATTGACCACTAAAAAGTCCATATTGTCATTATAACTAGAGCTTCAAGTAATATTTTTACAAAAGGACTTCAAATCTAAAATTCTTATGATATGATACAATATTTATTGAGTCCTTAACCAACATTTCCAAATGATTTTTTTTAAAAAACAATTCACAAAAACCTCCACTATGGGGAGGCAAGTCCATGCTTGGCAACTTCAAAAGTCAACTCATATAACTTAAGGTCATTAATTTGCAACATGATCAAATATATGTTTTGATGTTTAAGTTAATGATTTAAAACCAATGTCTATTAAAAAAATGTTAATTTTGGTATATGCCAATTGGTTTTGAACAAAACCCTCTTGTAGAAAATTACAATGTGACACCAATATTGGTCCATTCATTCATGCATTCACCCAAATGTACACCAATGATGTTATAAAGTTTTGAAAAGGCCTTTATTTGATAGTAATTTACCATTTTTTGGCTCCAAACCTTTAAAGGAATCCCAAAATCATGTCACCTTTTTTTTAATTCCTTTATTAGTTTAGAATGTTTTATATTATACATGTGGACACATAGTGGATAATATGGATAGTTTTCACACTTTTTGATTCATTAATATGAATGGGAAACAAAATATAGGAATACATAAAAAAGTTCGCCCTTTAAATCTTGCTTGGGACACCTTAACTTATTTGGACCTTTTTTATTAGTTTAAAACTCCATTTTATTTCTATAAAATCATAAAAACTAATAGTTAACCCAAGTACATTTTTAATGGAAGAGAATTTTACAACTTAAAAAGTCATAATCATCATCAGGTAGATTGAATGGCTCTAAAGGTAAGAAGCAATGTTCTAAAAAAAAAGGCTAGGAGTTAGAGTCTATTTTATACTACACAAAATAACATGAATAATATTTCTATCGTGTAACCATACGCTTCCATAATCAGTATTCCTAAGATTCACAATTCTATTTTATCGATTTAAAAGGATCTGGAAAAGGAAGAAGAAGATTATTATTTTTCGATGGTGATAGATAATAGTATTGTCCACTTTGCCTACAACCTTTCTTTAACGTATTGCACAACTATCAATCTGGTTTGTACTCTAGCCATTAACCATTTTTTTTTAGAATGTATGCTTCTTCCTTTTTATGGTCATTTCATTGCAAAGCCTTATAGATCTTGGATTGTGATCTAAACACATACCCTTCAACCTTTGGCTAGCCATAATGTACTAATCAATATTTTAATATCACCTAATCTAAAGTCCAGTGACTTCAAAACAAATTGTATGTTTTGACGAAGAAATTTGTTCCTTATACTTGTATCTATACAATCTCATGATCAAATTCTCATTAAAACTAATGTTTTTTAGTCTTTGTTTATAATTTTGATGTTACACCAAGATTAAATTACAAATTAAAATATAATTAAAATAATAATTGAATTGTTCATATATGCATTAATTTCACAACAATGATAAATTAGGATGTAAACCATCATTAATTGCAAATTCAAATCACACAACCTTCTAAAAATATCCACCATGATGCATCAAATTTAGGTAGATACTGAAAACTATTACTTTGTAATAGTTTTTTTTGGGGTGTACACTATAGCTTGCATTCACCCTAGGTTAGGTAGGCAGGGTAGCTAGCTAGCTAAGCTAGGTTACATTATAAAGTAACTAGCTAGTTACATTAGGTAGGCTAGCCAATTGGCTAAGATAGGCATTCATTTTGTTTGAATGTGATTAGGTTGTAACCTTCCCAAACCTTGGGACCAAAGGCCATTGTTGTGGTTTCAAGGTGTTGAAAAATGACTATGAAACTCTTAGAGAATTTGACTAGTTTGTTGTACAACCTAGGATTCTAAAAAATAGCGCATATTAGGACTTCTTGATGTTTGACACCAATAAGATGCTAGGTGTCTCCACAGTTTGGGCTAGATGTATATTGAAGTGCAATGCTTGAAGAACACTACCTTCCAGCATGCTATCCATCATTTTGGTAATGAAATATAGTTAAATGTTAATTTGCTAAAGACATTGCACATGATGACTCAAATGTGACACTTGTATTGAAGAAGGAATCCATGAGTACTTAGGTGATGTGAGTGAGCTATGAATGCATGTAGGTTGCCATTGTGGCATTGTAGTGGATGAACATTGGAAGGCAAAACCACCCAGGAAACAACATTCAGTGGGGGG
>Ga0209611_10002366_pt1 | contig 33099 bp, 27 predicted proteins | sample S1TSphgellanicum_3_FD_187693 | JGI IMG/M metagenome (GOLD analysis project Ga0209611, IMG submission 187693) | Host-associated microbial communities from peat moss isolated from Minnesota, USA - S1T2_Fc - Sphagnum magellanicum MG (SPAdes) (version 2) | ecosystem: Host-associated > Plants > Peat... | reverse complement strand
AATGCATCTTGTGACAGGAAATGAGAGTTACAAGACTGCATCAGGAGTGATCACTCGGGCATTGGGCCGAGTTGATGAGATCCAAGTGAGAATTGGGGGCATACAATGTGCCATGACCTTCATGGTAGTAGACATGGACGGGTACGACGTGCTACTTGGTTTGGACTTTTTGATGAAGATTGGAGCGGTGGTTGATGTGGAACGAGGTCTAATCCAGGTAAGACATGGGCCCGGGACCAATGTGGAAGTATTGCCACTTACTGTGGTGAATTTACTGCAAAGAATGAGTGCGGGTACGATGGTGCGAGAAATGTCGACCACTTGGGAGGACGCACTTGCCCAACAAGATGGCTGCGCAATACCTGATCAGGACCGAGAGACGGTCAATGAGGAGGACAATGCATCCACCTCAGATTCTGATGATGACAGCGATACCAATGAGTACTATGATTCGGAATCTCATCAAATAGAACAGATCGACTCAGAGGATGAATTTGTGGATGTGGAATTCGAGGAGTTGGTCAATTTAGAAGGGCCACAGGAGATGTTGCAACTGATGTTACAGGAGCAGGCTGATGGGATCATGACAGAAGAGATCACAGATGGGGATGATTATGCCGACTAGATGAAATGGGTGGCTAATGCGGAGGAGAGTAGGCAGAGTATGCATGAATCCACACATAATGTACATGTTCCATTATTGCTGCAACAACACTGTCCCCAACACGACTCTATAATTCTGATGATACTCCAAACCATCCAGGTAAAAGGTGGCGACTCTAATTGTGAGCCCAGTGAAAAGTTTATGTCGCCCAGTCGTCATGAATCAGGAACTAGATGGAAGGAAATTTGTGAACGAATCAGGATCGACGTCGATTTAGGTGAAATTGGGCAACAACTCTGGGGAATCTTGGAGAGATACCAAGACATCTTTGCTTGGAACAAGGGTAAACTGGGTTGCTGCACCATTGGTGAGCATAGCATCAACACGCAAGGATTTCCACCTTGCAAAGCATCTCCTGGTAGACTGTCTTATTGGGAGGAAGCTGAAGTAAAAAGACAGATTGATGCATTAGTAGACTTGGGTAAGATGAAGCCCAGTAACTCCGAGTATGCCTGTCGGGTGATTCTGCCAGTAAAGAAGGATGGGAGCAGGCGTTTCTATGGGGACTATCGGCTTCTCAATACTCAAACGCGCAGAAATATGTTTCCAATGCCACTCGTGGAGGATGTGATTGTTCAGCTAGGCAAGTCAACGTGGTTTACAACTTTAGACCTGCAGTCTGGGTTTTGGCAAATTTGAATGGCTCCAGAAGACATGAAAAAGACAGCTCTGATCACCAAGACTGGGTTATACAATTGGACAGTGACACCATTCGGACTCAAGAATGCAACGAGTACATTCACTCGAACCATGTCAGAGGTTTTTAAGAATTTGGGGAGCAGATTCCTGAAGGTGTTCATTGACAACCTTAATGTGCACAGTGAAAGCTGGGGGGAGCACCTTCAACATCTGGATGTGGTGCTTTGCAAATTCAGGGAAATGAATTTAAAGCTCAACCCAAGCAAGTGTTGCTTTGCTGCTAAGACTATCACCTTTCTGGGTCATGTAGTGAGCAAGGAGGGTATCCGACCCGACCCTAGAAAAATAGAAGCGGTGTTGCATTTCCCAACATCGAAGAATGTCCCAAGTGTCAGATCATTCTTAAGTCTGACAGGTTACTACTGCAAGTATGTTAGAGGATACTCAAACTTGGCAGGTCCTTTGTTTGAATTAACAAAGAAGGACGTTGCATTTGTATGGGATATGCGTTGTGAACAGGCATACCAGGCGTTGAAAGCAGCACTGGTGCGTGCGCAAGTGTTCACACGACCGAATTTCAAGCAAACCTTCTGACTGGATGTGGATTGGTCGACCAAGGGAGTTGGAGCCATTCTGTCACAAAAGGAAGGGAAGTTCGAAAAGTCATAGCATATGCCAGCAAGAGCCTGACTGAGGCTCAGAGGAAATTCCATTTGATGGAAGGAGAATGCTACGCTCTGATCTGGGGCGTGATGCATTTCAGGCAATACTTGCACATGAAGCACTTCATCCTACGCATAGACCACAAATCATTAGAGTGGTTAACGACTGTATCTGATGCACATGGTAGGAGAGGCAGATGGGTCAGCATGCTACAAGACTTTAGTTTCAAGATAGTACACCAATCAGGACTCAGGCACACAAATGTGGATGCCTTAAGCAGGAACCCAGTTAGATTAGCTGCAGATGACGATGATTTTGGTGCAGAGATCCAAGACATTGCAGGTACTCCAACTGATGAGCCTAAGGAAGATGGAGAGCTTCTCTGTGCTAAAGCAGGGGAGGAAACAGATTGGATGTGTGTCGGCAACCATCAGTTGTATGTGCTTGATGTTGCATCAACAGAAGATCTATCTGAGGAACCTTTTCCAGAAAAGGGAGCAGTGTCAACGGGAGACAAACCTGAGCAGTGCAGAGGAGTGCGAGCGGCACTGAAGAGATGAGTGCCTCAGTACTTTGACAAGCGACAATAATTGGAATTAGCTTTGGCAGCTCAAGAATTGTCTGAGTTTGGGGACCATGAATTGAGTCCTACACAATCCGAAGGTGAGGAAGATCACGAAGGAAGGTCAAGTTGCGTTGACATATGGGAGGACGCAGACTACTTAATGTTTTTGAAGGAAGGCGTACTGCATGATGCAGTTGATTAGGAAGAAACCAAAAGGATCAAAAAGAGGGCAAGCAACTATTGCTGGAAAGAGCAGAAGCTTTTCTTCAAAGCATTGCTCGTGCCCAAATCTGAAGAGAGGGTGTCTCTAGTGAGACAGATGCATGAAGACCTGGGGCACTTTGGGGAACAACGGACGTTGGCAAAGGTTCGACGAAGGTATTTCTGGCACAATCGAACTGAAGAAGTAAAGGCGGTGGTCAGAGGGTGCCAATAATGCTAATTAGTGAGAAGCTCAGGCAGCATCCGATCTGGGGATGAACAATTGAAAAGCATTCCTGTTTGTGATTTATTCCATCAAGTTGCACTGGACACTGTAAGGCCATTGCCCGAGATTAAATCGGGCAACAAGTATATTCTGGTGGCCATTGACCACTATTCAAAGTGGTGCAAAGCAAAGGCAGTTGCTGACCATGGAGCGAAAACGGCAGCCAGGTTCTTGGAGGATGAGATAATTTATAGGTATGGAGTTCCCAAATTCGTGCTGACTGACAATGGGGGGGAGTGGGCTGCAGAGTTTGATGTAATGTGTAGGGATTATGCCATTCAACACCAACGCACTGCGCCTCAATGGCCTCAGTGCAATGGGATGGCTGAACGCATGATCAAGACCATCAAGCATGGTATAATTGTGCTTGCTGCTACTCCTGCCAACATGGATTGTTGGGACTAGCAATTGGCTAAGGTTCTGTTCGAGTACCGCTGTGGAATACAAACAAGTACAAAGTTTTCTCCGTTCATGATCCTTACTGGTCGAACACCACGATTGAGGGTAGACAACTACTTGCAGGCCCTGACTGCTAAAACTGACGATGCTATGGATGTGGAAACTGCTGCAGCTCAGTTTCTACAGAAAGTGGAGCTCATTGCGAGTATCCACAACAACGTTCTGCTCAATGTGGAGCAAGCTCAGCAGCAACAGAAGAAAGTATATGCTACCAGAAGAGGGAAACATTTGTTTGAGGGCTTGATTGCAGGCCAGATGATGGTGAAGATGAAGAAGCCAGGGAAGCGAAGGGCTCTGACTACAAGTTGGGAGGGACCCTACCAATTCATCGGACATTCAGATGGGAAGGGCAACCTCGATTTTGAGGAAGGTTGTCGATTATGCATCGTATAAGATGCCGATGGTCACCAATGGGAAAGGTCTCGTCGAAACCTCCAAATCTTTTATGCTCCACCAAACTAGATGAAGCTGAGGGACTCAGTTGTCTAAGAAGGGAGGGGTGACATATGTAACCGAACATGGGGTGACCGAACAACGTTGCTATTCTGATTCTGATCCTGATTTTGTTTGCACCATCGCTTGGTTGGCGGTGCATTACTTCTCATCACTAAGATGCTGCATGGCGGCTGCGCTGGTTTGATCATGGAGGCTCACCACATTTGAAGATGACGGCACAAAATTATGGCAAAGGAGGTGCTGGCATTGATGGTTTGAGGCGGTTGGAATGCAGGACGGCAATTCAAAGAGCAAGCGGTTAAACGTTGAAAGGGGGATCTTGGAAGTTGAAAAAGGACGACGGCAATTGAGGTCGGGTCTAGAGAGTTTGGAGAGGTAGAACAGGCTAGGCAGTTCAAGAATTGTACAGAAAGGAAGTAGAGACATGAAGGAAAGGAACAAAGAAGAGGAGAAAGACCTGGGAGAATGAGCAGGAGCTTAGGAGAGTGTTAATTACTGATTTTTCTTCCGTTGCGCTAATGATTAGAGAATGGCTAGTTCCTGAGTATGGTGAGAGTCAGATCATGAGTGAGGATCGAGGTTGTAGACCGGGAAGGCTTGGGAAATGCATAGGATAGGCAGCTCAAGTGGTTTGCTTTTGGGGGAAGCTCGATCGTAGACAGAATAGTTGTCAGACCACTTGATCAACGTTGTGGGAAAGTGGATGCTTGTGTTGGCGAGGACCTTATGTGAAATCTGAACTATGAATTTTTATCCTGGAAGTTCTGAGTAGGAAGTGTGTTTACAGAGGTTTGGGCGAGTCTGTTGTGCTCCAATAATGAATCTCTCGTTTGATCTGGATCAATGATGTTTGCTAATGTTGTTCCTTTGATGTGTGTGTACCTATTGTTCGCTTTGTCAAAAGCAAGCAGAGCTAGAGGGGTCTGGTTGTTGGTTAGTCCCTCTCTTTTGATCCATTGCTTGATTTCGGTTGAAACCTTTACCAAAGATTTCTAAATGTGTAAACTTTGAATCTAACAATTGGATTGTAATCCCATTCGTGGATGATTAGATTGAAGTTTTGAACAAACATAAGTAGTTGGAAATATGGTTTATATTCTTATATGAATCAATTTTTAAAAATTGCAATTGTTTTTTGTTTCATATTATGAAGTCTTTCCTTCCATGCAATTCACAATTTGGTCATTTATAATTTTGTGAAATCCTTAACAATTTGGTGTTGGTCTTTTACAATTTGTAAGATAAAGCTTTAAAAAAAAACAAGATTTCGTTCTTTGGGGGATTTCTTTTAAATAGGAAAAGGGCTCCAAATAAGACCCCTTTCTACTTATTCACACAAATTCAATTTAATAGCCTCGTTGTTGATGATGTACAAAAAATTTAAAAAGGACCCATTTAGATTCTTTCTCCTCAACATAAAACCTAAAACCTTGATCTTCAAAAATCAAAAAGGACAAAGGATTTAATTGAAATGTCTAAGGTACTACCCTTGAAGTGATGGGTTCCCAAAATAAGTGTTTGTTCAATTAGGTGGAACCAACAAATGTTCATTGTGGCAATACCCCATTTTTTTTCATTTTTTCCCCTATCATATCATAAGAAAAAAAAAAGAAAAAAAAGTGAATATTTCAAAAATAAAGATGATCATCAAGTGGTTATTTCATTTTTTGTAAATAACTATTGAGAGTTTTCCTTTTTATTTTAGGGTAGTTTTCGGGTGTAATTTTGCAAAATTATTAACAAATTTTTTAAGTTTTCACCAATTTTTCATTGGCATTTACAATTTGTGTTATATATATTCTTTAACAATTTAAGAAAACCAAAAATTTCTTTTCATAACACTAATAGACTTGAAGATCTATAAGGCATAAAACAACATAAGATCAAACAAGACAAAATTACACAAAACAAACATACACACAAAAATGTTAACAAATAAACATGAATTTCAACATAAAATTAAATAGAAAATTGTAACAATAGGCGTAGTCATATTAATAAAAGTCACAAGAAGTGTAATTAGTGCTTGATTTTTCATGTTTTAGTGTCAAAAATTATACTAGTATTATAAGTTTTAAAAATATTTTACGTGACACCCTTTTTAATATTCTAGAAACATGTTGAATAGTTTGGATAAAATCTAATGAATATCATGTATTCAAAAGGATGCATAAAACACTATAATTGATTTTTTTTCATTTAAAAAATACTTGAAATTCTTTTTAAATGACATAATTGTCACATTCATGAACAGAAATTATGAAGGCAAAGGGATTTCCAAGGTACATAAAGCTCAAAGCAAAATAAGCCTCAATCTAATTCCAAACATAAAAGATGAAAATCAAATATATGAATATGAAGTGTGTAAAACAAAAGTTCAAATGTAATTGTTTTTTAATAAGATATGGAAATTTGACCATGAAATGAAACAAACAAGGCCATATTTTAGAATTATGCTTTAGATGAATGTTAACTAGATTAAAAGTAATGAAAGGCCCTACTTTTATTTATACCCTTCCCATGAAAACTTCCATATGCCCATTGCCCAAGGAACCTTTTTAAGAACCTTTATAAAACATAAATGGACTACAAGTGAACTTTAAGGAACTACAAGTCAATTACAAGTCATCTATAAATTAATTACAAATTAATTAACAAGTTGGTGGTAGATGAATTTTTATTCATTGTGAGTGAAAAATGAATGAAATCCATGCATGATAATGTTGGTAGTGATGTCGATATCCATGATAATAATAATGTATAATAGTTATTCAAACCTTTCAAAAATAATATATTTTGTCATGAAAGATATTGAATTTTTTTGTCACTATAATAATCATATAATCCATCACATTTTGTTATTAATCATAATTTGCCACATCACCTTAACAAAGCACCTTTGTTGTTTTAAAATAAAAAATATAAAAATGTCACAATAAATTCATGCTAGCAAGAGTGATTCCTATTTTCCCATTTGCACCCAAACACTAAAAATGAACCCACAAAAATAATAAATGAGGTGGGCTATGGAAAACATTGCAACAATTCTACAATAAGGTTTATAACACCAACTGAAAGAAAACTTGGACACAAGATAATCTTGTGACTTGATGAAGTTATCACAAAAATGTAACAATGACAATTGATGGTAATGAGAGAGTTGTTGGTGCAAAATAAGAATAATGAAAAAAAAACAAAAAAAAATGTTACTATTTGAAAATGTAAACAATGAATTAAGCTTGTCGATGTCACCAAAAACAAGATATGTAATTTCAAGGATGCAACAATAGGTGAAAGCATAAATAGATGGTAGTTTAGACTATCATTGTTGCAACCCTAACCTTGGGTTCACAACCAAGGCAAAGGGTTTACAAGGGTGCGAGCCAAGACTAAGTTCAAGAGTCGCATTCTCATGCCCCTGGAGTGCAAAAGAGTGTGAGGGAAAGAACCCTCACACTCCTAAGTGAACTCCCCATGTTGGGATTTGGAGTCTCGGTGGACTCCTAAATGTTTAGAGAGTGATTGCAAGGATCAAAACCCAATGGCTCGAAGAGTTCTTTATATCATTGAAAAGTTATTGAAATGCAGATGTCTAAAATGGGCTCGCATGACCCATTTAGACATCTGAAACACAAGTTATGGCCAAAAGAAGGGCCAAAAGTCAAATTAGTAATTTGACTCCCGACCATTAAAAGTCAAGAATCACCCTAATTTGCTTACGTGCAGGTGACATGCAACATATTGTTGGAAAGCTCTCAACGAGGGTTACAATTTTGTTTTAGACTTCATCTCAATCAGAGGTTTGTACACAAAGTTATTAGGCCCCAAATTCGTAGGAGTCCCAACTTTTGCAATTTCAAGATTCCCATTTGGGAGTCCCAGGACAAAAAGCCATTTGGATGTGGGCCTCGTGGAGAGGCACAAAGTATACTATAAGGGGGGAGGTGGTGGCTTCCCCCAAGTCTGGGCCATGGTGAATCCTAACACAAAAAGTGCTCTAACTATGCACTAACCACCTTGTGTTGGTTTTTTGTGCAGGTTCGTGTGAATAGTTGATGCTTGTCACTCTTCCTAGTCCCATCTCAGAGCTCCAACACACCTTTCTACCCCCTCAAAGTGCTGCGAGCCAAGGAGCGTGCCTTGACTCTTTGTTTTTTTGTTGTTTTCAGTTTAGATTCACATTTGAATCCATTAAGGAGCTTGGGGGTGTGTCAATCATAATCACATTTTCTTGTATTATAGGTGAACTTAAAATTCAACATGAAAATTGTTATTTTAAAATTATCCAATAAACTTTATTGAAAATCATATAAAAAATTATCAATGAATTTAAGAAAAGAATGGACTCGTAATGGACTTTTGATATAACTAGATTATTTCTATCACATAAAATTACATGTAATTTTTTTAAAAACCCTTTTCAAATGAGTTTTGTAAAAAAAATACATTGAAATTTTCCCATTATAAGAAATTTTAATTTTATAATTAATTTATAAAAAATTACTTTCATTATACTCATTGATAATTCATTTCACATTCAAAATTCCAAAGCTTTCACATGGATTGTTTGGTTGACTGCACATCTAAAACTAACTATAAAATGGTTTCTCAATATTTTAACATAAACATAGATGCACATTGGATAACATAGTTTGCTAAATGTCACATTGTGACAATTTTAACTAATGTAAAATTTGAACTTTCAAATATCAGTTTTGAATAAGCTAATCATCCTTTTAACTCAATGTAGCAAGCTTGAAAATGCTTGCAATTGCACACACATTGGAACGATGTAAAAATGTAACACCTACACAATACATAAAAACAACACAACAAAACAATGTTATAATAACATTGTCAACCTACAAAGGAAAAAAATAAACAAAACAAAAAGCGTTGCAAAACACAAAAGCAAAATATTTAATGCAAAGCAATGTTGTAAACGACACCACCAACTTTAAAAAAAACCTAAACATAATGAAAAATCAAGCAAGTGGTACAAAAACAAAATGTAAAAAAAGACAATAAAAATGATGGCAATAAGAAGCACATAAAAACTAATGTTGGTTAGTTTTGATTTTTGATTCCAATTCTTGGTTTCATTATTGAACACTTAGACCATTGGTTGAAAATTTTGATTTTTTAAAGCCAAAATTGAAAAGAACCATAATTAAAACTCAAATCAACAATTGAACTTTGACTAAAATTGGGCCTAAAATTGAACTAACCCCAAAACCAAATATTTTCAAAATATGAGTTTTGATTTTTATTCAAATATGAATAAAAAATATTCTCACTTTTTAAAAAAATAGATGGATATATATTTTTTTAATCCCACATATTTTCATATATATAGATGGTTATGTATTCAATTTTTTCCCCCCTTTTGCTAGTTATGAATAGACAACTATTGAATGTTAAAAAATCATGGATATGCATAGAAAATATGCATTGCCAATTTGTCATTTTTCACTCACATTGTTGACTATGGCTTAAGGTTTTGAGTTTGAATGCATATCCTCCAAACTTTAAAAAATCACAAACCTTATAACTTTCTCTTGGATATGTATAAAATTTTCAATTATGTATAGTTCCCATACATAAATAATTTTTTTTTCCAATTTCTACAACTTGGTGAAAAAAAGGGTTGACAAATGCACGGTCTTTTTTTTTAAATACACAAAATTCACCATATCTTGAGGGAAAAAATCTAGAAATCCCATATTTAAACAATGTGTTCTTGTAGGTCATCAGAACTAGGCATGATTGGCAAAAAAATTGAAGTCCTTCCAAGATAATTGTCAATTATAAATAATTATTGTTGAGGATCCTAGCCACTTGAAGGATTTGGAAAAAAAACACTGTACATAATTGGACATATGCATAATTGGACATATGCTTAAATAATCCTTGGATACAGATATGCATCCGGTTAACTCAAGTGATTTCCATCCATGGATATGAATAATGCAAAATCAACAATCAATCTATATGCATTTTATTTTGAACACTTTTTATCAAATTTGGATCTTGACATGTTGGTTTTTTTTAATAGTAGGCATATTGCTAGGAAGTTGGTGGGCTTATTATGAATTAGGTTAGTGGGGTTGGTGGTTTTGGGATCTTGTAGAAAATATATTTTTTATGCCTTGGATATTGGCTATAGCTTCTATTCATTTAGTCATTTTACTTAAATTAAATTATTGGACCTTTTTTTTTCTTAATATGGTTATTTCTTTATGTTGTGTTTTAGGAACTTTTTTGATTGTTCTAAATTGCTAACTTCTATTCATAATTTTGTTACAAATTATACACAAAAAGTCTTTTTATGGTGTTTTTTTTCTTCTAATTACCAACATTTCTTTAATTATTTTTCTCCAAATAAAGCAACAATCGAGTATTAAGCTAGGTGGTGCATTATCTTGCTAATCATCAAACCAAGGCCTAATGGCTTTAAAACTTATAAACCACATTTTGTGGCATTTGCAAAACACTTTATTTGTGCACTCACACAAATTCACTCAATTATTGAAGTTGATGGAAGGCAAAGAAGGCCATGACAAAGCAGTTGTATGCATAAATGCATAAAGATCAATCTATATCCAGAGAATATGTATAATTTATTATTTTGAAATTGATGCGGTTTTAGGATATGCATTTATGCATAATTGAAAATTATGCATATACATAACCAGTTGACCCCTATATAACTGGACAACACTTGTAAAAGCCTCCATCAAGATTCCTAATGTGTTTGTAGGATTGTTTACAAAATGGTAAGAATTTGCAAGGCATTTCGGAAAATGAAATGCCCACACCTGCGCATGTTTCATTTTTCAAAATGCCTCACATTTAAATATAAAAAAAGTGTCCCCATGATACTTGAATATTACAGCATAAAATTAAGAAATTATCAATTTCTATGGCATGTAATGCCCTTTGGCTGTGGGCATTACCGGAATTTAGCTCACTTCAATTCCACCTCATGTGGGGGCCCTTATTCCAGGCCTTACCCTACACAAAAAGATGTTTTAGGGTTTAGGGTTTAGGCATGTTTTAGGGTAATGCCCTAGGGTTGGGTCATTCTCAAAATAACGGGCACTCGGTGTGTTACCAGACACAAAACTCGACATTTCTTCACTTAAATGTATTTTACCATGACGCCCGCCCATAAAACTGAAACCGGGACAGCAAATAGGTGGGAGATTACTAATAGCAAACCACTTGGACCAATTATTATGATGGGCCAATCAGAAACAACTGAGCAGCTGTCAGATCATATTTATTACACTTTTGTGAGCAGCGTAACTGCGCCCTTTTACGAGCCATGCAAACTGTGCGCTTTTGCTGAGCCAAAACCATTTTCCTGAGCTAGACTGGCATGTTTTGACTTTTCTTCATCCAAGTTTACTGTGCAAGATCACGTATTGAGCACCGCTGTAGATGCTCTTACAGACTAAACACTAAAAATAGACCTTTACTTACCAATTTGTTTTTAAAAAAATGAAAAATAACTAGTTTAAAACAGAAATGAAACCCTAATTTTTGTGAACCCCAAAACTAGAAACCCTAATTCTACGAATCTCTCGAATCTGTGCGCTCTAATGCGGTCCTTGGTCCTTCGGCGAAAAAAATTGCATGCGCGCAGTTGCGATCTCTGTGGATCTCTCATTGAATTCTTCAACATGATTACGAGCTCCCGGAGTTTGGTCGAGGAGGAACGATCAGAGGAGAATCGGGAAGAAGCTGCTGCACCTGCCTCGCTTCCAGAATCGTATTCCTCCGTCCTTGTCGTCAGTGTTTTTTTCTGGAGCGTCCTGCTATTCCCGTAGTAGCGCGATGGATCGAAACGAAGGCAGCAGGATCGGTGACATTTCACGAGAGTCGTAAGCTCTCGTTATATAAGCTTTCTGTTTTCTTCGTCTACTATGAATTGTGTGATGAGGAAATCCATGAATGAATCTATCGATGATGCGAAATGAGTTGGAGATTTTTTTTCGTGTTTTTTTCACTAGTTTCTGTGGTTTTTTGGTAGGCCGAAAAAGTTTTGTGGAGAGACTTCGGCGGGAGTTTTTTTCAGACCCTTCGCAGTTGTGGGATCACAGATAGGCGAAGGTAAAAAGAAAAAAAATAGAAACGATGATGATGTATGGATTTTGGGATTTGGTCTGCAACAAGCTGCCAGGAATGTATGGTTGACCAGCTGAGAACATAGGTGAATGCAAGGTATCCCGACTTCAAACATAGAAGGAGAAAGGAGGCATTATGGCTCAGCAGAACCCTTCATGGGTGGAAAAAGGGCTGGTTGCCATGGCACGGGGGACTGTACAATTGAACATTTTTTCTTGGAACACAAGGCTCACAAGAAGGACAAAGGCTGGAGAACACAAGAGGACAATGGAGCTCTTTCAAAAACTGCAAAAAGAAGGCAGGATTCCAGATCAGTTCACATTTGTTTCAGTGCTCACTGCGCATGCTAGTTCGTGAGCACTTGAAGATGGCAGATGCATCCATACACAGATCCTTCAAAGGGGCTGTGAGTCTGATGTCCATGTAGGTAATAGCCTCATCATGTATACAAAATGTGGGAGCATAGAAGATGCATGGAGAGCTTTTAACAGGATGCCTGTGTGAGATGTCGCTGCATTGAATTCCCTGATACTGGGACTTGTGAAATGTGGGCAGGGGCAGAAGGCATTATCATTGTCTAGAAAAATGCAGCAGGAAGGGATGGACCCAGGGGCTGTCACTTTTGTGGGGAGTTTGAATGCATGTGCCAGAGTCATGGCACTTGAAAAGGGAAGCTGTGTTCATGAACAGATTGCTCAGAGTGGTTTTGAGTCAAATGTGTTTGTTGGTAACAGCCTTGTTGACAAGGGAGCATTGAGAGTATTCAGCAGGATGCCCATGTGTAATGTGGTTGCTTGGACCGCCATAATTTTGGATCATGTGAAATGTGGTTAAGGGCAACAGGCATTAGCATTTTATCAACAAATGTATTTGGAAGGGGTGGAGCCAAATCCTGCCTATTTTGTGGGAGTTAGCATTATGGCACTTGAAGAGGGCAGGTGTGTGCACGAGCAGATCATCCAAAGCGGTTACAAGTCTGATGTCATTGTGGGTAATTGCCTGATTGACATGTATGCTAAATGTGGGAGTATAGAGGATGCTTGGAGAGTGTTCAACAGGATGACTACACATGATGGCTTGGAGTGCCATGAAATGTGGCCAAGGGCACAAGGTTCTGGCGCTATCTCAGCAAATGCAATCTGAAGGAGTGCAGCCAGACTCTGGCATCTTTGTGGCCATGCTAAATGCATGTGCTAGTGTAGTGGCACTTGAAGAAGGCTTCCAAGTCAAGAAACAGATGTCTCAGAGCAGTTCTCACTCTGATATTTTCGCAGGTAGTAACCTTGTTGACATGTACATGCCAAATGTGGGAGCATTGAGGATGCTTGGGGGGTGTTCAATGGGATGCCTGCCCATAATGTTGTCTGTTGGAATGCCATGATTTTGGGACATGTGAAACAAAGCCAATGCCTGATACCGAGCTACATGATGTAGAGGATGAAGAAAAGTTCTTTCATTTGTTTCATCACAGTGCGAAGCTGGCCTTCGCATTTGGGGTCATCAACACACCTCCCACTACTCCTCTACACATTTTCAAGAATCTGCAGGTGTGGTGACTGCCATGCTGCCACCAAGCTGATTGCAAAAGCTAGTTGGGAGATCCATCATAGTACAAGATGCCAATCGCTTTCATCACTTTCAGGATGGTGTTTGTTCTTGTAGGGAATATTGGTGATGTCAGTGGGTCTCTTTTTTCAATTACCCTATGCGTTAGTTAGTAGGTAGGATCTTACACTTACAACAGCATGAAGATGATGGTCCAATGCTTTGTGAGTGACACTCACAAGCTTATCACTGGACATATTCTTGTATTTGGTTTGGTTTGGCCAGAAACTGATGCAACTCATTCTTTCAGTTAACTTACATTTCTCTATGTAGTTTTGTCTGCAATTTGACAATTGTTTGTTGACAGAATCTCAAGTTATTTTCTTACACATTCTGTCAACAAACAAATTTCAACACTCAGATGACATGGCCATTGCTTGTGAGAAGAACCTGTACTGAGTACAACACTGAAGAGAGAGACTTTACCCACAATTTCTCCTGACTAAAAGATATTCCATAGTTTTGCAAGTTTCACAGGAAGCTTGATTTTATTTCTCCATTCTTCAATCAGAAGTTCTGTGTGGGTGACAATATTTTTGTCTGAAACTTTCTTGTTACCAGAAGTGTCAACTATTGCAAAACCAGTAGCAAAAATTGGTTGAATTCATGCTTGGATTGCAGTTGAAGCTTTCTAGAGTTCGATCAAAAGTCATAACGAGGCCAAAATGATAATGAAGTGATTGCAATTGTGTCTTTTACAGTTTAATGCAGTGATTGGTATTCCCACCAGTGCTATCGTGGCTCAGGATTCGCACTCTTCCATTGCAGAGAAGAGAACCTGTACATTCATGGGTGTGGATAGGCGGCTGGTAGTGCTTGCTGTCCAAGATGAATGCTCAAGCTGCAGGTAGTAGCTATATTGTTCGAGTGCAAGAAGAAGAAGCTTGTCATCATAACATTAGCACAAGTTAGAGAAGAGGGATTCTTGCATTTGCATCAGCTTTCAATACCATGTGTCTGTGCCTGAAACTTGGACCTAGACATGGAAGATGATGGACTAGGGTTTGCTAACAACCAAGAGCAGCTCCACCCATACCCACAGAGAGAAAGAAAGATCTGTTTGTGTGTCTGTCTGTGTGTAGCAGTGTTTCTTTTTGGCAATTTTGTATTATAGCCACAGTGGGGATGATCCACAGGAAGAAGTTAGCCAAATTTGGCTAAAAGCTAAAATATGGAAATAAAATTTGTAAAACATCCTTCTATATTTTTGGCTATGTACTTGAAGTTGAAGTCATGAACCATGTACAGAAATATGGCGATTTTTCTTAAATTTTGGTCTAATTTCGGCTATTGAAAATCTGAAAAAGCACAGGATTTTTAGCACTTTTCATTTTTAATATAGCATTTTGGCTATACACAGCCACCATAAAAGAGGCTGGTCTGACTCTGTGTGCTTGTGCTTGTGTGCGCCTTTGAAAACCGTACAATGGCGTCTGTAACCAGACACGCTACATGCGTACGTGCGTGCGTACGTGCGTGGTCGCTGGATTTTCGAGCGTTCATTCTTCAAGAGGAGCTGCTGCTGCTGCTCGTGTCGCGTTGTTTGTTTGTTTGTTGTTGCATGCATTTCCCCAACAGCTCTTGGCGGCAGAGTTGCAGAAGATAGATGTGCATGTTCCGCCTGGTTTTTTCTACGAATTCTTCCATCGCTTGTGCTTGCTTGTCTTCTGCGATGCAGTAGATGGCGCACTATGCCATTCCCTGTCCTTGTTTTCCCCAAACCCTAAAAAACTTGGTGTCGCCTGCACACACAGAGAGACACAGAGAAAGGGAGAGACGGAGAGAGAGAGAGTGGGAGAGACAGAGAGAGGGAGATAGCGACGTGTGCTGGGATTCACGCAATCTGAGGAGGTAAGGGGCGCGGGGGACGAGGACAGAAGGGTTTGTGTGAGTACATTCAGTTCAGAGTGGGCATTTTGTGTGGAGGGAGAGAGGGAGCGAGGAACTGAAGCTCAGCTCTATGGATACAACGGCGGCGGCGGAGCTGGGGATGTTACCGGATGTAGGGGGAGTGGATGGAGTTGGGTTCTGGGATTCTGGAGATGTGGATCCAAGCTCCTGGGGCGGCGAGGAGGAGGAAGAAGAAGATGATGCTGAGGAAGATTTTTTGTGGGAGAGGGCTGCTGCTGTGGTAGCTTCACAAGCTGCTGTTCAAGGCCCCCCTGGAAGACAGCAGCGGCAATCTTCTTCTTCTGCTGGGATAGAACCTCCTTCGAAGAAAAGAAGCAAGCCGGCACCACCGGATGAAGCCAGCCCAGGTGCAGGAGGAAGAGGATCTGGATCAAATTCTGGAAAAGGGAATTCACAGCATGTTGGAGGAGGCCAAGGGTTCAGTCCAGCAGGAGGAGCTGTTGTTGGAGCAGGGGCTGTGGGGAGGGGACGAGGGACAGGCAGCATTTTCTACAAGACAAAGCTTTGCAGTAGGTTTCGCAGTGGCAACTGTCCTTACAACACAAACTGCAATTTTGCACATGGAATGGAGGAGCTGCGGAAACCACCACCTGGCTGGGAAGAGTTTGTTGCCTCCCAGGAGCTCCCACCTGCAATGCCAGCAAGTCAATCACCCAGCCATGGTGGATCAGGAGGAGGAGCTGCAGGAGGAGGAGGAGGATCCACAGATTCTCAGGTTAGGTTTCATAAAACACGGCCATGTAAGAAATATTTTGGAGAGGGGAATTGTCCATATGGGGAGAAGTGCAATTTCTTACATGATGAGCAGAGTGCGCCTCGTGCTGTGAGAGAAGCAAGAGAGACAGCTGCTCCTCTTCTGAGTACTCCCAAAACAGAAAGTAGTAGCTTAAGTGCTGAAGGTCCAGTGAAAGATGCTTTGGCATCAAACAGTGCAGCAACTGCATCAGCAGCAGCAGGGAGCATAACTCCTCGCCCTCTGAATTGGAAGACCCGCCTCTGCAACAAGTGGGAGACTACTGGCCAGTGTCCGTTTGGAGACAAGTGCCACTTTGCGCATGGCTCAGATGGTATGTTTTGTCTTCTGATTCTTCCATTTGTTCTCTTCTCTTTTCATCAGGATGCATGTTTTGTTACTGATTCATCTTCAAATGCTGTTTGCACATGCTATGAACCACACTGATGCAGTTTTGAAATTGACACAGGGATGCTTTTAGCCAATATACTTTTGTTTGTGGTAAGGAAGGGAAGAGGACCCTACAGAATTTTATTTTTCTTTGTACTTGCTTTGTTGTGAATGTTATATTTTGAGCTTTCCAGTAGAGGTTATTGAGGCAAACTGTTGGGTCTGCTAGTTAGGAAAAAATCTCTGTCTTGTTCATGCAATAGCATGAGAAGGAAAGGTATTAGCTTAGAATCAGTGACAAGGTCATACACTTCGGTGTGTTTTATCTGTCCAGAATTACAAATGTATGGTGGAGGGCCATTGGACCCCAATGCTCCAGCACCTACAATCTCCGACTCTGGAGGCAGCCCTAACAAGAGCCCCTCGGAAACAGGCACTGATTCATCCATCTTATATAATGATGCTGGGCCACGTCAACGGCAGTTGAATGTTGGTGCCTCACAGCAAAACTCAAGTAGAGGCTTCTCAGGAGGAGGTCTTAAAGCATTCACTAACTGGAAGGGCCCAACAGATATTTCAACAATATATGGAGACTGGATCGACGAAGAAGAAGAGTGGGAGCATGATTCCCGTGGAGACCAAGAATCCCTGGGAGCTGAGAGCAATGCAAAAAGTGTGGAGCAGCTGCCACTTCCTCATCAGCAACAAAATGTAACCTTCTTTCATGGTGGCAATGGGCGACACATTTCCAGACAGAGTAATAATATACAGACTCATGGCTTTTCAAGTTCAGCCAAAAATGGTGGAGCAGGTCATGTGACAGGACTATTAGGAGTGGAGCCTGGGTGACAGGGCTAGGAAGAGCACTTGGCTGCATCTGATGTTGAGCAGCATCAAGGTTCCCAGTATTCTCTTTTTTTCTGCAGTTGTAGTTCTCTAGGTGGGCAGCAGTGCTTCTGCCTCCGATTCCTGCGCCTTTTGTTGTTATCTGTAAATGTCAATTAGCAGTGAGGGGAGTGGAAACAGTGGACTGTCTCCTGATTTGGGGCTCTTGTTAAGTGCTTGTGGGTAAAAGATACGGGGTGAGCTGGATGCAGAGAAAGTAGGAAGCGGGAAAAGCGTTATGTGTATCTCTCTCCCTTCTCTGTTCAACTTTGTTCTGTCGAATGGGGTGCCCACCAGCAGTTTGAATATGGCAGTCATGCCAGATTGCTGCGATTGTACAGGGGGTTAGAAGACAGTTAAGGCTGGGGTTGTGTGCAGTCCTGTGGTTTTGTCACCCACCCTTTTGCTGTGATTTAACTCTGCTTGGGTTGGGTTTCAAGTAAAATATGGTGGCCATTTCAAGCTCCATCTAGGAAGTTTTGTAGAGGTTAGGTGGGAGCAGAGGAAAACAAAACTACTAACATCATCCACAAGGTAGTGTGGCAACCATGGAGAATTGTGTCATTTTTCATCTCCTTGTCAAGACTGACAGGTAACAATCAGCCTTCAAGATGAGTTCTCAGCAACTGCATGTGCCACTGTCAAAGCTGGTGATTGTAATGCAGATTGCGACAGACCTGATCTGTAAAGATGTCCCAAATTGATCACCCAAGAGAATCAGAGTCACTGCCTCACTTAGTCATTGAGTACCTCAAGTCGACAGAATGTGTATGGAACCACTGCAGACTCCAAAGCCTACTGGTGACATCCAATTGTACTTTTCAGAGATTCCTTCTTTGATAAAGTGGTAATCCCCTTTTCGAAAATAGAAAAGGCTAGGGTTGAGCTTTGTTGCTATTTATTTGAAAAGGTGCATGTCAACATAACTTTCCAACAAATTCTTCTCTAGTTCTTCAATGGGTGCAAAAACAGATGCTACAAAACTTGGGCAAGGAAGACCATATCACTTCCAAGCCTTTTTTCCACGAAATTGTTTGTTGGCACTCTTTCCTTTTATCCTCCTTTGTTGTTTGGTCCGGGCCACAATTGCACGCTTTGCTGCCAAAGGCATCCCCTTGCTCTTTTCCTTCTGACGGTTACTTGTCCCTCCAGTCTGCATTAACAACAAATTTGATGGATCCTGGATTATCAATCTCCCTTCCAACCAACACTTTCACATACTAAAACACTGCATTTCTTCCAGTGCTAACATAACTGTTGTATTCCATCTGAAAATATGGATAGTTTCATGACGTAAATTGAATTTCCCAAACTGCCTTTTGAGTCTCCTGGCAGGGCATAGAATAAGCTTCCTAGTAACTATGGGGACAGCTATTGGAACATAATGCAATCAAGGTTGGGGTTATGGCACTGTGCATATACATTCATTCCACCATAACCCAAAAAAAGTAATCTCTTCAACTGTACTCTCATGTTCTCTATCCACTGATTCAAAAAAGATTACTTTAGAAAAACAAAAATCCCAAGCTGCATTTGTTTTAAGGAAAACTTGCAGTCACAACAATTAACTTGACATCAAAATTCAAGTTGCATGGTTGAAAAGCCCACCTTCTTTTGTTTGATAGCAGTGCGGGCCCCAAACTGTGGGCGATCTTCCCGACCTGCCCTTGCAGATGCTACTCGCTCCTCTTTCTCTCTCCTCTTGTGGATCCTTGCCTGCAATGAAAAACCATTATCAAAATCAGTGAGCTTGCATCGCAAATTTGAAGAGAGCACCTGTTGCTTGCAATTTTGACTTAATTACCATGTTTCACAATATATTGACTCAATTAGGGTACTTCTGCAGGTACATATTTCACCATCTCTATTGCAGTTGTCAAAAGTGCACTGTTGTGAGGAGGAAACTCCACCAAAATAAAAACATGTCCAACACTTGATCTGGGCTCAACCCATTGACATGGTCAGTAACTACTCTTTTACACAGGTAAGGAATCAACTCCATGGGTATGAACTTCTAAGCAAAGACAATACAGAACAAGCAAGAAGCATTGACACCACCATAACTCCTCATGTGCACTGGAAGAGGACCAGATAGAGTAGTTATAAATGGCAGTACAGACACGTAGATCACTCACCTCCAAATGGGCAGGATTGACTCGCTTTTCACCAAGATTTTCATTTCTCCCAAGCTTGATTGTCACTTCTCTTTGGTTTTTCCCTGCTTTGGTCATCCCGTGCTCTGCCATTGCTGATCGAGCTGCTTTCTTTGCCTGAATTACATAACTCAGATTTGTCAGAACTGCAATCAGAGAGGGCCTGAATTGAGGCAGACTCTCAATTGGTTATGACACATGAACAAGCTCTAGACTTGCCAATAGTACAGTCACTGAGGGGCATCAAAAGTGTCTTCATGCATATCTAATTACCTGTAACTCCCGAATGCGCTCAAAATCTTCATTAGATAAAATCCCATCTCCATCTCGGCTCAGTATCTCACTCTCAAGTTTGTACTCAGCCTTTGCAGCCACTATTTTCTTTAAGTTACGAAGGCTCTGTTCAGTAGACCCTGCCTCAGTTACCCCCCCAACAGTCTTTTGCTTCTTCCGAGATACCTCTGTCATGTCCTCTTCCAGGTCTTCTCCGTCCTCAATTTCAAACCTTCTCTTTTGTAAACCTCCATTGTCTTGCATTTCTTCTACCTCTTCATCATCACTTTCTTCATCACCATCACTGTTGTCAGAGTTGTCTTCTGACCCTGTGTCATAATAGAAAAGCTTCATGAAACATGACACCCAAAAAATGGCATCTTACAATCTACCAAAAAATTGACAACTGTTTAAACCTGTTTTTTCTCTCTCAAATGTGACACATTGATTCCCAGCTATCCATGCAGAATGCCAAGTTTGATATTTCTATAACAAAGCAGCCCAAGGATTTCAGTTAGGCCATAAACCAACCTTCCAAGTCTTCATCAGAGTCAATGAGGTCTGCATCACTTCCCATCTCTCCATCTTCACTCAAAATATCCACTCCCTCCTCATCATTATCCTCCTCATCCTCCTTGTCCGAACCCTCCTCTTCACTATCAACATCTTCTTCAAGAAGAAGCTCTGCTCCAGGAATCCCTGTTGATACCACTGCTTCACCATAGGCTTTTGGATGGGCAGTTAGGTCAGCTCCCCGACCCCTGTCTTTCTTCTCCAACAATGCTGGCCACACCTGAACTCAGGGATCCAACAACAACCACCCATTGAGCACAGTACCTGGGGACTCACTAGATTTTATTATTTCCACCAACCAAAGTTACCAGACAGCACAATCACCACAGTATAATGGTTGCTTTAATGGAACATTAACAATGATGCCATACACCAGGATTACTGGTGTCATAGGGTGTCAGATCAGCATAAAAGGGACACATAGTAATGTTCATTAGGTTGAACCACGTTGCTTGCCTCCATGTATGGATTTCACTTTTGCACCCACAAATCAAAAATAAACACAGAATCAGTGTATAGTTTGGCCATAATGGCATCAGAGAGTATACTATATGTATCTCTTCCTAATGGTTGCTCATGGATCATCTGTTATGAGCACTGAGGGGAAGTAGGACCTGTCGATAAACAGCTATGATGGAGCGAGCTGCAGCAGACACTGCCTTCTCACGTGACTTCTTATACAGTGCCAAGTCTGTCAATAGCTCTTTAGTCATTATCTGCAATATGATACACCGACATTAGAGTGTGTATGGTATGCAATTTTGTGCTCATATATTTCATGTCACTGTAGTAAGACACCATGAACAAGTGCCGTGTTCCTGTACTTCACATCCTCTGATAACAGTATACAGTGCCCATTCTACTAATCACTAGAAACTGCATACACAAATAAATATAGCAGTCTGTACAAGATCCATCTGCTAGCAAGAAGCAAATTGGAACAACTTTGCTGCTAAAAGAAATGCTAGACTAGAAGGCATAAATGGACAAATGAGCCAAACTTGGACAGAATCTACTTACAATGGAGTCAAGTGCAACAAAATATCTGACAATCAAATTGCTCCAAGGAGAGAAGTGCAAAAACTGTACACAAGACTCACCAATGGGATTCGCATGCAGATCTCACGAACAGTATTAAGACCAACAGCCATAACCTGTTGCACAATCTCTATCACATTGATGTACCAGAACTTGCATAGAAGAATGTTATCCCAATTGAAAGAAGTATCATCCAAAGGCACACAGCATCAGGAAATAGATATCATGAATAAACAAGAGTCCAAAAATAAATGACTAAAAAGCACATAAAACTTGGGCTACTACTGAAGGAGAAAAAGGAAAACAAGTTGTATAAAAGGAGAATTTGATGATCATACCTCTGGACGTGCACGGTCATGGACAAATTGGTTAACTAATTGACGGATCATTGATTCAACAGCATCTGGAGGAACCTTCCAAAGTTCAACCACATTCACAGAAATAAGTCTATGCACCTCATGAAGGTATACACAATCAGGACTGAACTCATGTGTGTCACACTCCCTAAACTCCTAAAGACCAGATGTAGGTTGCATCCCAAATTGACAGCCCAAAGCCAAAAGTCAATTGCTGGTAGGCTAACTGGATGCATGCAAACAGCAATCATATATACTAAGTTATAGGATCAACCAATGAGCTTGAAAGTGAGAAATTGAGTAAATCAATGGGAATTCATCAATTGCATAGCACCACAGTACAATTATTACAAGGTTCACTGCATGTTCAGTGATCTTCAATTAGCAACATGTACAGTATCAACCAGCTATTATAACTTCCCCAGTAACTCCATGAGCTCTCCAGCAGTGGGAAAAGGTCAATGTCATAACCCATGCAAGCAGTTTCTTTGGGGTTTGTTTCCACAAACCCGATACAAATTCATTTCTGGGCAAGCCATGCAAGCAAGGTACTCCACACAGAACAAGGGTGGCATGACAAAAGGGTGTACCAGGTCATGGCAGGCTTGCACAGCTGCAGCAAGCAACTGTGTTACATCCCTTTGATGAGGCTGCATCCCCACAAATATACATCACAATATATTTCCATGTAGAAACACCATCTCCCAGCAAAACAAGAACATGCATTATAAAAGCAAATGTTGCATCCTGGAACTCATTGTCATGTTGTATAGTTGTTTGATGGGATCACCAACAATTGTGTACCTGAATGTAGCGCTGGAGATAGGGGTAAAAGTTGAGGAGAGTGAGACGATGAATGCCCACTGCTCGTGAAATTGCCATCATCATCATCAACTTTACCTGCCATAAGTGGGTAAAATCACAGTGAAAACGATGAAGACAAGCCACTCCATGGTTACTTCTCTGATCAAATATTGTAGATAAACCTTAAGTAAAGTCAGGTTTTTAACAAACAGATATTGTGCCTAATATGAACAGTGAAGGTACCTCAAAGCGCTCTGTACAGCCCTGAAGTCTTGCAAACAATTTCTCTGCAAAGGTCTGCATCAGACAAAACCATAATAATTTGCATTCAGGGAACCCAAGTACAAGAACTGAGAAATCAGGTAGCATCATTCCTTGGTGACATTCAATACAGAAAGCAGCATACATTGGAATACAAAAAGCTCATATACTGACAGTTCCATAAAACATGCCTGGAAAACATACAAAGACAAGGCTTACTTGAGGGTCATGCACATGATACAGGGGTGCATGAGATTGACGATCAAGAGCTTGGGACTTGGAGCGTTGTTGCTTCTGCAAGCTTCTCATCACTCGTTGCAGTTTGGCTTGCTTCTTTCTTCGACTTGAAGTCGTGCCTTTGTGGTAAGCCTATTACAAAATAAGCCAAGCCCAAGGTGTTCAAATGCACCCACCACTCACAACTCAAGGTACTACCCTTTGTTTAATTGAAAAATTGCCATTACAAGTCATCCAGAAATCTCTGTTGTACTGCAAACTCATGAAAGATAACAATGTTCACTGCCAAATTTAGTGGAACAAACACAAAAGGCACACAATACCTGGACACCCAAACCATCTGGGTCTTTCAGGGGTTGCCACAAACAGGACATGAACCCCTTGGGTTGAGCAAAGGGAGAAACAAGTCACCTTGTAGACAGCCTCCCGACTCAATGCTGATGTACTTGTTGGTTTGCTCATGTCAGCTTCATCATCACTACTTGAGGCCTCCTCCACTTCATCATCTGCTGCTTGGTCATAGCCCAACAAAAACCGAAGTGCAGCAATCATAATGCTGCAGAAAAGACATGGGGAATTCAATGACACTTCAGAATAAGCTGCACATTCTAGGATACCAAAGCAAATCTGTTGATGCAATCTAAGGAGGCAGAATGGAAAACTCAAGTGACTTACTTCTGACTTTCTGAAACCACCCACTGCAAATGACAACCAGAAAAAAGATAGGTTACAAACCGAGGGACTTTGTGGAAGCATGCATTGCAAATGGCATTGGCTGTGCGCTCATCAACCCAGACTTTCCGCCGATTTAGCTCTGCCAGCACTACAAGTGCACGCTTTGCTTTCACATCATTTTCATCCTAACACACCACATCAAATCAAAGCCCCTCCATTTAAAATCCCTGGAAAGCACACTGCACAAAAAACCACAGGCCAATGCACAGTAGATAAAAGTCTGCTTCTCCCTGTGTGCAGTTTCTCTCTATAGATTCCTATTACATTCTGTGATGCCAATCAACATGCATACACAAGAAACAAGAACTGTTTTGAACCAGGAAAACCAATAATATATGCAAATAAGCATGAAATAGCAGATATCCTCCCCAATGGCATCCAGAACTGGCAGCAGGCTCAGAGAAGCAGGAGCAATGGCAGCAATGAACTGCTCTATTCACAAAAAAGTACCCTTCACATTACCTCATTGCATCCTGTAGTTTCTGCAAGCATGAGGTATAGGTACCTGCAGTAGATTGTAGAGTATGGTCTGAAGTGGCTTGTTGCTAGGCTCATTCTTGTTTTTCAGGTTCATTCGCCTGATGTCTTGAACTATGTGAAGAAAGCACAGACGCCGCAGCACTCTGTCGCCCCGACATTGAAGTGCCATGAGGACTGGCAGTGCATCTACCAAGCTTATCATCTGCAGATGGCATACAATTCCAGAAGATTGATATCTTTGCTTCATGCACAAAACTGAGGACCAGAACAGACGCAGATACTGCCTTCAAGGAGGGAGACGGACAGCTACCTTCCGGTTCCGAAGAAGAATAACAGCTTGCGTGAGTTGGCGACAAAGAGCGGGCTGCAGTGTCGCTCCATGAGAGGCCAAAAGTTGCAACAACTGCTGCGGAAATTTACCAAGATGCTGTGGGTAAAGCGGCGTCATGTGCGCCAAAAACATGGCCATGTCCGCCAACTCCTTTGAGGCGCCGGGATCAGCAGAAGCAGCCGACGCCGCATTACCGGACGAAGAAGTAGTCGGTTGAAGAAGAAAGATCCCTAAACATGCGTCGAAATGGCGCAACTGGAGAAGAAGCTCGCCTTCATATCCTTCTGGATCCCGCTTGGCACGTCCTTGCAACGACAGAAGATCACCAATTCTCTCTGCTCCTCTACCACCTGATGCTACTGTTATTCCTCCCACCATTGCAACCCTTTTCTTTGTACTGTCTCTCTCTGTCTCTCGCTCTCTGGATGGAGACAAAACGGAAGACTGCGCTCACAATCGCATACAAGACACGACCCCAAAACCATAAAATCCTAGCAACTCACAAAACCCTGATCTCCAACCCTAACCCTAACCCTAAGAAGGTCGCTCTCGACGTCAGATCTCGATTCCCTTTAGCAACTGCGACCTGTGATTCCGACAATTGCGCAGTCGGGGATTGCGGAAGAGCTGCCAGAAATTGCAGTCGGATTAGAAGCAGTGAAGATCAGTGGTTCCTTATGTGCATCAGAGAATTGAAGGAAAATCAACGGAGGAGAAGAGAGAGAGATATATGTATAGATAGAGAGAGAGGTGAAGAGGGGTAAAGAAGAAATGTCGTCAAGCAGCGGGTTGACGTTTAAACTGCATCCACTGGTGATAGTGAACATATCGGATCACTACACGCGCATCAAGGCACAGCAGAGTGGATCGGCCTCGCGGCCGCTGCCGCCGGCCCCCCGAGTATATGGCTGTGTTCTTGGCGTGCAAACAGGGCGGACTGTGGAGATTTTCAACAGCTTTGAATTGCACTACGATGCCACACAGAATGTTCTGGACCGCGCCTTCTTGGAATCGAAGCAAGAGCAATGTAAGCTTTTCATGATGACCGACCCCATGTCTTCTTGCAGTCTCTTTCTCAATTGTGGAGTTCTTCTCCAAGAGCAAGAGTGTTGTTGAGGGTTGTGAGATCAAGCTAGTCCCTGTTGCTTGCTGCATTTTATTTTTCTTTAAGCACGGTAGCTACTTGCCGACAGACTAGCTTTTCCTTTTGAAGTTGCTTGCCATCATTCGTCTTCATCTCAGTGTCTGACCTAATTATCTTGATATTATAACCTTCAGAACCCCGATCTTCAGTGGTGCCCATGGGACCAGGACAAAGCATTTTAGAATATGTTTGTGCAGATTCATGTGGTAATCTTTGCAATGAGCCTGAAGTAGTTAAGGCAGGCGAAAACCGTTTTGTTGCCGCTCAAACTGCACTACAGGGCTAGGATTAGGGTTTTTAGAGGTTTGTGATTCCAACCAGCAGCAGGTCTTGTATTCCTTGTTTCTAATCAAGATTTCTTTACATTCTCACTTCTTCTCATCAAGCTTTACTTCTCCAACAGCAGACCATAGTATGTTTAGTATTCATGTGTGACCTTCTAGGTACCATGGAGGCCTCAGCTCAAATTGTTGCAGCTTGAATGAGGATACTATTGACTTTGTTGATTAGCTATGTCTCTCTGATGTTAGCCAACAGCATGACTAAGTCTTCTGATGCTTCCAGAAACTCAGGATGCAGATGTTTATATAATGTTTAGCCTGGTATTTTGGGCACATTGTTATATGATTTTCCACTCCCACTATGGAGAGCTGACAAAGTCAATGAATAGTCATAACAGCTCATCACTGCAATTTCTGATCAAGGTGATGGTTGGACACTTTGTGAGCTACACTCATGAGGCTATGACTGCATTCATTGTTATGTTGCCTTCAAATTGTTGTTGTAGAGATTTCTCTTCAGTTTCATAGATTTGTCATATGTGATTTTCTGTAGCAGTTACTGTGGTAGTTGATGAATCAGTGGTAGTCAGCACAGCTCATCACTGCTGTTCATGATGAAGATGATGGTCTGAGACTTTGTGGGCAACCCTCATAAGGTTGTGACTGCATTTGTTCTCACTATTTTACCTTCAAAGTTGTCATTGTGGAGATTTCTCTGCAATTTTGTCCATATCTGCCTCACCTCAAGTTTGGTCTTCAGGTTGGTTGTGGCCAGTGATCCATTATAAGGTGTGACTAGGTTGTTTCTGGAGCTCTATCTTTGGTTCTGGGAACTCTGGATATAGAAAAGCATTGTGGCACAATTCATGCCAATGCAGAAACTTATCTGAAGGATTGATTGCAACCTAATGTTAACTTTGTTGTGTGTGACTTGACAGATAAGAAGGTGTTTCCAAAGTATGACGTGCTTGGCTGGTACTCTACTGGTAGTGATATTCAGGACTCTGATATGCTCATCCATAAAGCTGTGAGTCTCTTGTTACAATAATCTTGACCCCCCATTTTCTCTAATTTTACTAGCTTTCATGCAGCTGCTTGAAAATTTTCATGTGATGAAGGAATCATGATGGGGATTGTGCTGCAATTGTTGCAGCTGACAGACATCAACGAGAGCCCAGTGTACCTGTTGCTCAATCCAACCATTAACCATGCACAAAAGGATCTGCCAATTAGCATTTTTGAAAGTGGTAGGTACTTTTACTCTTGAAAACAGTTGTGCTTTGTTGGTTGAGGGAACAAGAAGCTATCACACCTGTGTGGTTGTGTGCTTCATACAGTTCTAGTGATCTTTGCCAGAAATTAAGCTGTGTAATTGCAGTGATATAATTTACTTGGCCTTTTCCTATAACAAGTGTAAGCTCCATAATTCAACACAAAAACTGCTTCTCAGAAATCCATGATTTGCTATGTGGCTGATGTGTGCACCAGAGTTTTTTCTGTCCAAAAACTTATTCTGCTTCAGTTTGATCTTGGCCCTCACTAGTAACCCCCCGCCCTGAATTGGTTGTATGCAGAACTGCATGTTATTGAGGGAGTCCCTTCTCTTATATTTGTTAACGCAAGCTACACCATTGAGGTGACCATTACTTGTAGTTCCTTTCTCCCTTATGGATGCTTTCAAGTATTAGATGCTGAAAATTGGCCTTGAATCCTTGTAACTGGATTCTCTGCCAATATTGTGCTTAAATGTGCTTTAGCATGATAAGGATTCTGGGAGACACATAGACCTGACAATAACCAACACTGACAACAGATTGGTGAGTTAGGCTCAAAAAATGGGATTATGTGTCCTGAGGGTTAACCAAATGGAAATCCTGCAAGGAATGGTCTGGGACTGGATCCCTACATAACCCAACCTGCACTATGGTTTGTGAGCCTCTGCAGTATGACAAGTTCTTGACTCGTGAGTGTATTGGACTTCTCAGTGGATATAATGGATGGTTGTAGACAGTGGAGGCAGAGCGAATATCGGTGGACCATGTCGCGCATATCAAGCCTTCTGATGGCAGCTCAGCTGCTACACAATGTAACTTCTTATCATTTCTTTGCTGGTGCTCTTTCTGTTTTGCTGAATGAGAAAATTCTGTTACAATGCAGTGCTGAATCAATCAAGTAGCTAGTCATGTAGCTCCCAGAGTGACAGGGTTCTGAAGGTTCTACAGTAGTGAGTGTAGAGAGAAACTGTAATGTCTGCAACTGATGGGAGGGCTTTGGGGGCCTGCTGGAGGAAGTGTAGTGGCAGCCCATTTGACAGGTATGCATAGTGCCATAAAGATGTTAAACAGCCGCATCAGAGTTCTGCACCACCATCTTGTGTCTATTCAGAAAGGTATGTGTTTCACACTGTCACTGTGTGAATTCATCCAGTCTTAAGCATCATATGACATTATGACAGAAGCAATAATATTGTAGCCTTTTAATTGTCTATGTTGGTGAAAGGAAATTGGCCTCTCAGTATCTGTTTGGGATACCCAATGAAATACTAATTCTGAAGATTGGTTGTACAGGAGAAGCGCCATATGATCACTCACTTCTACGCCAAGTGTCCAGCCTAGTTCGCAGACTACCTGCAATTGATTCTTCTAGATTCCAAGATGATCTTGTCATGGTATGTACTGATCTGAAGTAGGATGCTCACTCTTTTCTCCTGTTGACTTCCCTAATGATAAAGACTAAATCCATTTGGACCCACTGGTATGATTTGAAAGACAAAGTTCAAAAGTTTCTACTTTAGATTCATGTTCTGTGTTGAACTAGTCAGCAGCCTCAATTAACTGACAGGAGCATTTTGGTCTTGTTTGACAGGAGTACAATGACACTCTGCTCATGACTTACTTGGCCACTATTACCAAGTGCTCCAGGTACTTTGTCTCTTGATCCAGTAGGGAATTACAGGCCTAAGGACCAACAACCAACCTCCACCTTCATGATCTCATAAGATGCTAGTACCTTGCACTGACACTGGCAGAAGAGAAATTCATATATGATTGATGTGAAAATAGATACCAATTCAAGTGTGCTAATATGGGTGTGGCTCTCTGTTTCATGCAGTACTATGAATGAGCTGGTAGATAAATTTAATACAGCATATGACAAGCAAAATCGGAGGGCAGGACGCTCCACCTTCATCTAGGTGGGTCATCTGTCTTTTTTACATTAAAGAGCTGGAAGGCTATTTTGTAGACGCAATAACATGGATTGCACAGTTGTCGTGTGGTTGATTGTAGTTCTCTATGATCTTGGTAGCAATACAAATGATTTTGACAGAAGACTGCAGCTGTAGTCTATTTGGGAGGGGCGATTATCTACTCCTCTCTTTTCAAGTTGTGTGCATTTCTGACATTATCCTATTTTCCCTTGTCTCCTAGGCTGTCTTCCAGTGATGAGCCCATGACATGGTTGCTGAAATGCAACAATGCATCATTCCCAGGCTTGTGCTCTTACCCAAAAGCTCAGGAAGAGCATCTTGATTCACAGGCAAATTGGCTCTTTGAAACTTCTTTTAATCAAGGGTTAATCAGCCTCATAGTGGTCAGTCAAAGCAGTAATGGTTATGTCATAAGCATGCAAGGCAATAGGGTGGTCAAAATTGATCACATGGGTTTTAACCCCCTTTTTGCCGTGTGGAGTGAATGGAGAACTAGTTGTAGCTTTACAGAGAAAATGCTCACCCACCACATTTTTAGCTGTGTACATTGATACAATATGCAGGATAACGTTAAAGAGTAGTACATTGTAACCCTGTGTGGTTAGCAACTGGGTGGTTTTAAGTCTGTCCAGAGAGCATCAGGGCTCTTAACATCAGAAACCTGGAAAAACTCATTGTTGGCAAGTCATTTTTACAGAGGCCTAAGCAAGGTTTGAATGTGAACAGCTCCCTCTTTTCTAGTGATGAGAGCTTCATAGCCAGTCAGGCCCACCATAGACAGTCAAATGGCAGGTGTACTTTGCAGATTGCAAATGTCAGTTTGTAAGCAATGACCCATCTGGATGCTTTCTGCAAAGTTGAGAACACTGCTTTGTTCCTTCAGTGATGAGCTACACGTTACTTATAACTTGAGATTGAGCCGTGTTATTCCTACAAATTTATATGATCACTTAGTTCATTGTTGATTATTCAGCACTAATAGATTGTGTACACTCTTCTTGAGGCCCTAACTTAATTAGAAAAATTTCTGAGTGTGTTTGGAGGGCACTTTGTATCCCTGAATAACCCTTTCCAAGTACTAGTTTTAGAAGTTGGTAACCAATATTATCTTTTGGGATATTGGATTCCAAAACATGGTTTTCTTTAGATAAGTATGGTTTGTGTCATGTACAATGTGGAATTTATAAACCAAGTTTAAAAGTTGGAATTAAGGTGAGGAACCATGGATTAAGGTTAATGATGAAATTTTACTTAGAAACGTAGTTTTAAAGTTATGTTTTGAGTGTATGAGGAAATGATGGAATTTAAAGCTAATTCCAAATTGGTGGATTTTGGTATTGACTAATTTGAAGATAAAAATCTATGTAAATTAAGATTCTTATGAAAACCACATAAGAAGCTTTCTTCCTGTAAAAATCTTTTCATTTGAAAGTAGAAGATATTTTTACTCAAGGTCTAACCAAAACTCCTCCTAAAAGTTCAATAAGGCATAATGTAATCAAGATTGAATAATGGTTCTGTTTTAGTAAAAATGGTTTTAGTTTATTTTCAATCAACAAGGAAATGTTTGAAGGATATGGATCAAGATGATATCATGATTTTTCAATGTATTTTTGTTTTTTTTCAATTCAAATGAGATAGAAAAAAAAGGTGAACTAATCAATGAATCCAACTATTAATGGTCGTTTGAGTTCCTATGGTTCCTTGATTGGCATTCACCCATTTTTCATAAACAACTTCAAAATGGTTATGAATTTCTTCTTAGTCCTTTGGTGGTTCATAATATGGTGGATTTGGGATTTACCAAGCATGTACATGGGTCACCCATTTTATTACAAATTTTTCTCTTTCCTCCAATTCCATGCTTTCACTACCAAATGAACCTTAAAAATTTCAATGTCAAGGAGTTTGGAATCAGTATCCCTCCTTTTCTAGCACTTGTTGCCTCAAATTTGGAGATGCATGTTTCTTTATAGATTTTGGTTGTGAATTTGAAAAATTCTTTGAAGAATCTCCTTTCCCAAAGTACCAATCTTAGTCACTGTAGCACTTCATTGCTAGTACGATCTGAATTTTTTTTGAAACATTTGTCTTCATTAAAATAGTCATGTACCTTGCAAGTTTATCTTCTATTTATGACGTTTGTGATTACACATGCATTGATGTTACAACCTCCATTTCTTCATGTTCATGACATACTTCCATTGCTGGCACACACATTATTTTTGGATATTTATTCGTTGTTTGATCCAATTGCTTCGCAAGATTCTTGTAATCATTCCGTTCACTTTTTCCTTCTCTAACCAAGATCCTATAATAGATTCCATTGTAGACCAAACCCTTACTGAAACTATCCCACTTTGATTTAAATCCTTAAAAAAACTTAATCAATCAATAAGATAGATCTAAAAGAAAAACAAGAACATGAAATTTTCTTATAAAAAATATTTAGTAGATCACAGTAGAAGTTATAATATTATTTTATCATAAAAATATTACAGTAACAAGTACATATATTATAAAACTAAAGATCATGCAACAAACCAAACACACATATGCAAAATACTTCATTCAACATAGAATCCATTTCTCTTCACAAATTTAAAATCTTGAAAAAATTCACATTAAAAAAAAAACAAGTATGAAACCAATCGTCAACAAATCCCATGTTCAAGAATTCAAAATTAAGGAAGAAAATCACTAGGGTAAACCAGTTGGTGATCGAACATTTAAGCACTTAGGGCAGGCTAGATCCAAGGGGAGGGCTTTGTTGTTTCTAGTGTCCAAACAAAACTTGAATCCCTCATATTGGTGCATCTAGTGCACTAAAAATTGTCAAAAACGAAATAGAATTGAGAAAATTATTGCCCCCGAAAGTAGAGGGGGTCAAGAACTAAAAACAACAAACCACCAAAACGTTACAAAGGCCGATTCCTGAACACCCAAAAAATTCCTTCTATGTTGCTCTGTTGCTATTCCAGTTCCAAGATGATTTGTAGAATTTCAAGTAATGCTCCTATAGCACTTTAAATCGTTTAAAATGAATAAGAAATAAAAATGTTATGAGGTTTGAAAGTAGGAGGGGTCAAAATGAAGAAAAAGAAGTTTTGCAATTTGAAAAAATGTATTTCCTTTACTGCTCTTTTTTGGCTGGTCCTTTGGCTTTGCATTTGAAAGATGATTGGTAAAGCTTGAGAAGGCACTCCTATAACATTTTAAATCACTCAAAATGGAGAAGAATTGAGAAAGATCTGCCAAAGTGTTCGATCATAGGCTGCCTTGGTGATGGGCCAGCATACCCTAACTACTTACTAACTATTCCTCCTTTAACACAATCATACAAGCATGTATATTGACCATACATTTTTTCAGGTGCTGAATTGATATAGCCCCTATACCCATTCATGCATCATTTATAGGGGTATTCCTTATATATATATATATATATATATATATAGATATATATATCTGTAAAATATGAAAACTCTTGTGACGCAATGGTTTTTTCTTTTTCTTTTTCAAATTTTTGATCTAGCTGAGGTAGCAGGCATCCATAAGCTGTTGTAGCCAAATTTGGCTTTTACATAAATATGAAAGGAAAACTTTAAAAACATCCTTATACTTTTTGGTTAATAATT
>Ga0209611_10002365_pt1 | contig 33114 bp, 17 predicted proteins | sample S1TSphgellanicum_3_FD_187693 | JGI IMG/M metagenome (GOLD analysis project Ga0209611, IMG submission 187693) | Host-associated microbial communities from peat moss isolated from Minnesota, USA - S1T2_Fc - Sphagnum magellanicum MG (SPAdes) (version 2) | ecosystem: Host-associated > Plants > Peat... | reverse complement strand
GTCAAGAGCATCATCACACTATTAGGAAACCCCCCTTTTTTTGACTATGTTTCCAATTTACAATTATAGTTGAAAATGACCTGTCTTACAATTTATTTTTTCAATTGCAATCTATTTTTTTCAATTATTTACCACAAGAATCAAAAATGAAATTGCAGTCAAAAGTGACGACCATGTGTCAACACCACAACAATAGCCACTTTTGACAATTTTAATTGGAAATGATTCCACCATTATAGTTAAAAGTTATTTTTGACTATAATTTCCCATTGTATGAACTTCATCCACTGCCAAATCAGTGCTTTGACACTTGGAAGCCTATTCTTGAACATTCAAAACAGTTCTAGGACATTGCTCTATTTCTTTTAGAGTTCCAAACTAATTTATAGAATGTAAGGTGGCATTCCCATAACACTTCAAATTGCTAAAATTGAGTAAGAAATGAGAAAGATATGAGCTTTGAAAGTTGAAGGGGTCTAAAAGAAAAAAATGCATTTTGTATCTTGAAAAAAACGTGTTTTGTATTATTTTTCTTCTAGCTCTTTCTTCATTACTCCTTTGTCTATGTAGTTCAAACATGAATTGTAGAGCTTAATTTAGTGATCTCATAAAGTGTTAAATCACTCAAAATGAAAAAGAGATGAAAAATATATGAATAAATGTTTGGTACATGCCGCCAATTAGTGATGGGCAAATCTACCTTAATTGTAACCAATTTACAACTTAACTAGTTGTAACCCAATTGCAAATTAATCACAATGACCTACTAACACTTAGTAACCTAGTTACTTAACTAGTACCTAACTACTTACCTAGCCTAGTTTACTACCAATTAACCTAACTTACTAAACTTATCAATTAACCTAACCTACTAATTGATGTAGCATATGTGGCACTTAGGTTGGGCTAAAGTTAAACAAGGTAGCACCTAGGCCTAGACCATCTAGTACCTATCTAAAACCTAACAAAAGTAACCTAGGGGTTTAATAGCTACTAACCTACTAACTAACATAATGTATGTGGCACCGAAGTTGGGCTTATAGCTAAATACAATGGCACTTACGCTTAGACCACCTAATACCTATTTAATATTTAACATAGGTAGCTTAGAGATTTAATTTAGCTAATAATAGTTAGAACATACCTATTATGTGGGTACCTAATATGTATTAGGTAAGTACCTATTAGGTAATAGTTAGTAGATACCTAAAGGTAGGTACTAATTACCTAGCTCGTTAGTAATTAGTAGGTAGGTAGGTACCTAGTAGCAAACTAAACTAAACCTTAACCTTGAATCCTAGTTACTTACTAAGTAAGTACTTAACTACCTTGTACTCTAAGTACTAATTAACTAAATACCTAGTTAGTAGACAACTATTACCTAAGTAAGTAGTTAGGTAAGTACTAGGTATTTAGTAAGTACCTAGTATGGTACTTATAAGTACATAGTAGGTAAGTAGTATATTGCACATATCCATATGTGCATTGTTGGATTCACAACACGGAGCAAAGGGTGGGGGGGAGGAGATTATTTTAAGAAAAATGTTTTTCTTTTATGTTAAGAAATTGTAATCTCCTAGAGCATGATGACAAACCTCTTGACGACTATCTCAACACCCTTTGTCATCCACCGTCATCAATAAAATTGTACGGATCCAAAAACAAAAAAAAGGAAAAGAGAGTAAGTATATAATTATTAATATTTAACCTTATTAATAGTTTATAATAACTAATAGTAGGTAATAATTTTAATTCTCAAATATTATTGTAATTAGTTTTAAGCTAGGTTAATTACATTTTTATAGTTATAATAATTATAATGATTAATAATATTATTATATGATCCTAACTTAGGGGAATAATTAGTAGCTAACCTATTAATTAATTTAGCATACATGGTGCCTAAGTTTGGCTAAACTAGGGCTAACCACCTAAGGTTAATTAAATGTTTAATGTGGCACCTAAGGTATGCACCTAGGGTAACCTAGAAACTTAATAGCTAGTAATAGCTAGAAAATACATATTAAGTAATAGCTAGTCGGTACCTAGAGGTAGGTACTAACTATGTAGTTAGGTACTTTTATTGTTAGTTAGTAACTAGCAGGTAGGTATCTAGTAATTAACTAAACATCAACCTTAGTGGCTACCTACCTAATTAATAGTTACCTACTACTTATTAAAGATCTAGTTATTTAGTATTTTAAATATATAGTAATTAAATACCTAACTATTAATTAGGTGAGAAGCTAAGTAGGTACTAGGTATTTAATAGGTACTTAGTTTTTCTAGAAATAATGATTTAATTAATCAATTCACAAATTATTCATTAAATTTTTTTAATGTATCTAATTATTTGGCAATTACTTATAAAATATCATAAATTTCTATTTATTAAACTATTTTGAATAAAACCGGTATTTTTACTTTTAAAAATAAACCTTTTGAAATTCTAGTGATCAATTAATAAAATAAAAAATAATTAGGTTTTTAATTAACTATTTAACAAAATAAATTATTAAATAATTGGTAATTCTTAAATATTAACTATAAATGATCAAATTACTAACTTATGAAACTAATTTGTAGATATTACCTCCACCTTGCATATCCAAATCTGTAAAAAATGCTACAATTTAATCGAAAATGAAAAAGATATGCCTTTCAAAGTGAAGGGGGTTGTGTTTGGTTTTTTTCATAAGTTTTTAGTATGATTTTGAAGCTTAAACTCTTCAACTATTGTCTTTTTTACTTTTCACTTTAAACAAATTTTGTAGATTTTGAGATAGCACATATGTAGCCTTTGAAATCGTTCAAATTGAATGAGAAATGATAAAGATATAATTGCTAGAAATAAGGGGGGTCTAGAGACAAAATATCACTCTTTCTTTTCCTATGTTGTTTGTTTTGTTCCTTTGCTTTTGAGGTTTAAAAAACATTTGTAGCTCTTTGTTTTGTGCTTCCAATGACATGAAAAATGTTCAATTTGGTTTTGAAATGAAAAAAAACTTGAAAATGTTTAGTGATAGAGTATCATTTGGTGTTAGGTTGTCTACCTTAATTGTAACCCAATTACAACCTAATTGCAATTCAAATAGTTGTACAGATTAGTTTAAGCTTAGTTAGGCCTAGGTCTAATTAATTACCTTAATTACTTATAATAATTATTCATCAACTATTTTAATTGTATAGTTGTATAATTAAAGAATCAAACATATTATCATAATTTATTAAATAATATGGTGATTATTTTTAAAAATAGTAATTAAATGTATTTATCTATTAAATAATTGATTATTATTGAATATTTTTAAAATTCCAAATTCATTATAAATTTTTATTAACGTTTCATAAAACAAAGACTTAACTAAAATAAATATTCAATAATAAATTTTAAATGAATTTTAATTATTATAATTATTGTAGTGTTGTGATAATTAATAATTGACTACAATTACAACAAAACAATAATAATAATATTGTAGCTAGTAGTTAAATTAGGCTAGTTATTTAACTATTTTTATTTTTATTTTTATCTAACTTGTTGGAAATATTAAATGACCTAGTATAATAAATATTAAATAAGAAAAAATATTTTATAGTATAGTGGTGTTAAATAAATATAATTTCTGAAATTATATGATAATTTATTAAGTATCTTTACATGTCATTCTAAACATTATTATAATTTAATCATAAATAAATAAATAAATATAATAAATATAATAAAATGAAAACATTTTTGGAACTAATAGCAAAAATTAAAATTCCAAAAAAATCAATTATGTATCATTACATGATATGTTGTAAACTAAAATTGAATCTACATGGAAATAATAAATTACACATGTGTTGAACATATTCCAAAAAGATATTGATTAAGTATCATTACTTGATATGTTGTAAAGTAAAAGTAAATTCACATGGAAATAATAAGTTATGCATTTGAACATACACATTATTAAGTTGACTTAAATTTCATAATTTCCTTACAATTTATTTTCAAATTAAAGTGTAATATTTATATGCAAAACAAAAGTCATCATACATGTAATCATTCATGTATACAAAAAACATTTACATGTACCTTAATAATTAATGAATCTTTATTGTAATTTTAAAAATATATAAAAACATCATACATATAAAAATAAAAACAAACGTTAAAGTTCCACAAAATTATGAATTATGTATCATTACTTGATTTTTTGTAAATTAACATTTGATTTACAAAGAAATAATAAATTACATATATTGAACATAAATTATTACATACTCATATTTCAAATTTTCCTTGAATTTTATTTTGAAATTAAATTTTAATATTTATATACACAAATGTTTTTTGCATCATACATAAACATTCATTTGCACAAATAACGTGTAATTTAATGTTTAATGAATTTTATTGCAATCCAAAGCAAATATTGAGATATCATGTCTATAAAAATTAATAAACATTAGAGTTTCACAAAAAATATTAATTATGTATCATTATTTGATATGTTGTAAACTAAAATTCAATTACATATAAATAATAATTAGGTGTATTGAACATGCACATTATTACAAATTTATATTTCATAATTTCATTAAATTTCCTTCAATTAAATTTTAATATTTGTATGCACAAAAAAATTTGCATTGTACATAACCATTCATTTTATACAAAGATAATTTACACATAATTTATTAATGAAGGTAGATAATTTGTTTTGTTTCATTCTATCATGTTGAAATTTCCTAAACCAAATTATTTCATATAATGCTATTGATATCTTTGAAAACCTAACATTGAATAGGGGTGCACTAACTTGGGTTGAAATTTTTTGGAGCTACAATGTAAAGGTTATTGATTATTGAACCATTTTTTGAATAAACGTTAATAAAATCATAAATACAAATTTTATTCGAATCCAAAGGTGTATTTGGTGTTGTTGGAAACTATTCATCGAGTTAGATTGTATAAAATTTATTTCATAATTTTCATGCTTAAAGTGTGGACAATATTGAATTTTGAATGAATTTTGTTGTTGAAATTCAAACAAATTACAACAAATTAGGTTTAGAAAGGAAAATGAATTGAGTGTGTTCACACTTGGGGCCAACAACACATGTTACTTCTATCCATGAAGGAAGGTAGTTTGCTTTATTTTTTCATCGTGTTATCTCCCAAAGCATGGTGTCTTAGGTTATGTTATGGAACTTATCATCAAAAACTTCTCAATGAATAGAGGTGCAACAACTTGGTTTAAAATGTTTGGAGCTACAGTGTGGAATCTATTGATTATTGAATCATTTTTTCATTGAATTTTTTGAAAAATGAAGATTGAAAATTATATTGGAATTTGGGGGCGTTCTTGGTATTGTTGGAAAGCCCTCACCAAGTTTGATTTAATAAAGTTGATTTTGTAGAGACCTAAAATGTGAATAATATTATTGAATTTTTTGTGAGTATGTATTGTTGTTGGAAATTCAAACAAATTACAAAAAAAGGTTTGGAAGGAAAACTCAATTGAATGCATTCAAACTTGGCCAATGACATAAGGTACATTAGTGTTAAATGAGTTTCTATCATAATTTTAAACAAATATTAAGATATCATGTGTATAAAAATGAATAAGCATTATAGTTGCACAATATTATTAATTATGTATCATTATTTGATATGTTGTAATTATCTACATAAAAATAATAAATTATATGTGTATTGAACAGAAACATTAATATTAATATATAATTAAAATTTTCCTAAACTTTATTTTGAAATTAAAATTTAATATTTATATGCACAAAAAAAAACCATTCATTTATACAAATAGAATTTACATGTAATTTAATGTCATCATAATTTTAAATAAATGTTACAATATTATATGTATAAAATTAAAGTTGCCTATTAGTGTTTAACCTAATTGAAAGAAATAGTTGCAAATATGACTGTATTTCCTCCATCCTCTAGTACATTTTATCAACAAAAATAGTTGAACATTAGTAAATGTCTTGACTATGTGCCAACTAAAGAACCTTAGATGCCAAGAATATTTCAAAAATGACCCATTAGTTGAAACATCCTTCACATTGTTTACCAACATAGTTGGAAGTTCCCCTATTTACCTAGGTTGGTAGCTAGGTCCTACCTACTTAAGTTGGCAGGTTAAACTAGCTAGGTACCTACATAGGTAAGTAGGTAGATTTGTTCAACCTATATGTAGGTATGTAGATTGTAGGAAAGTAGGTAGGTAGGTAGATACACGTGGTAGGCCACATGGCAAATGTTATAACCATATGCCACATGGAAAATGTGATGGCCATATGCCACATGGCAAACCCCATGGCCATATGCCATGTGGCAACCTTATGGTCGTATGCCATGTGGTAAACCAAGATTTGACCAATAATGCTTGTATCACATGATGACACATGGGACATTAAAATAACCTTACAATGTGTCAAATTTGACCATGGGTCAAAAAGATTATTGGTCAAAAAACTTGGTCAAAAGCACCAACCTAAGGTTGGTAAAAAAAACCGTCCCAATCATCTTAAACTTGTTAAAATTGATTTGTCCTAAAAAACTAAAGGGTTTTTTTACTGTTGTCACTTTGGGGTATTTTTTGGTTTGAAAACCCAGTTTGAAAAACTTGCAATTCTAGTAATGGTTAGATCATTGTGTTAGGTCAAGTTTAGCTGCACACATCCTAGATTCCAATGGTTGAAAATCACAAATTTTTTTTGCAAATGTTGTAAGACATTTATGGTTTTGTTCATTATTAGTCAATTAAAAAATGTTCATCTTGAAATCTAACATAAGGTTTTTGACAAGTTTATAAGTCATTCACTTTTGAAAGATGTGGTTCCTCTATACCTAATTCATTTAGGGGTTGCAAAATATGATGTGTTGTAGAATATGAAGCAAGCATAAACAACCACTTGACATGTCCCAAAAACTTCAAGTTCATACTCATTTTCCAAGTAGCATGTTTTGCCGACTTTACCTAACCTTGAATTCATTGTTTTGCAAGACATTGATATTGGCTGTTGCATTAATTCATGCATTGGTTACTATTATTGGTGGATGTTATACTTAATTCTTATCTCCATCCTTGATTAGTGGGTCAAAGCACGATTGGGGTACCCCCTTAGGAACACTAAAGACTCACTCCTAAGGACTTAAATTCACCTTTTTCTTCATTTTTTCTATGACTTGTCTTTGATTTCCCGTTTTTTTTTCATGTCAAATGAAATAATTTTGTTCCAAATTGTATAGGCATTTAGAATATCTATTATTTTCACTTATGAGAGTAACAATAGTAAATTTTATCCAATGTGGGCCATGTTTTATCAATTACCCAACATTTTAAAGTTTTTTACATTCTAATAGGGCACTTGGTTTTTGTCACACTTATACATTTTATGTACATTAGTACCCAAGGTGTTTATGGTATGAATCTTGGGCCAAAAAAATTTGCTTAAACATTCCTTATGAGTCTTTGAATTTTATTTTTTCTTAGTAGACAAAGTCCTAGATTTTTTTCCAGGACTTGGTAGGAATCCTAAAACTTATTCAAATTTGACATGCTAAGCATAAAATAATACTTTAATATTGTATCTATCCATGAAGAAAATCAAACTTTCAATATGAATGTGCCATTAAGTTACAACAACATGTTTTAAATGAGGGGGTCCATTGGATACAAAAGGAAATGATCCTTTTTGGCACCCCAACCATATTTTGGCCTTGGTACATTGCTTCAATTACAAAAGTTTATTCCTTTGTTTAAAATATAAAATCAACATATTATAATATCACCTATTCAACTTCGTCATTGTACAAGTTTTCTTTTCACTTGTTAGGGGGTGATGGTATTAAAGTGAACCAGATTGCCAAGCAAAACCTCTATCTATTGATCTTATCTCACCGTTTTTGCACCTCCTATGGACATGTAGTACCTCTTCATATTTGTTTTCAAAATGATAGATTCATTTCTTTTTTTTCTTGTACATTTCGTTGCATATTTACACGAGTAACCTTGATTGCATTGTTTTTCCATCCTTTTGGTTCAACTTTCAAAGGTAGTACCTTCAACGATAACTTCTTTTGGATATTGGGTCACCTCATTGCTCTACCAATAAATGTTTTTCCAGGTTCCATAATTGTTGTAAACATCATCTTGTACCCTACAAACCATTCTTTTGTCATGGGTGTTTTTACATAATATACTATATTCTTTCTAGAGTGTGAAATTGTGCTACCTCCTCAACAATTGTGGTCCCATTTTTATTATGTTTTCTTTTTCATTCTGTCAAATTGTAACTTGGTCTAATTATCCCTATATACTTTGGGTCACCATGCAACTCATTTTCGTCCCCATTCCATTGCTCTTCTTGGTAAAAAAATTGTTACATATTTAAATATTTACAATAGTTATTACGTTCATATTTGAAATTCTAATAACTTTTTAACCAATTCTAAATCTATAAAACTAGAGAAAACAAAAATTTCACATAATAACCTTTTTGTGCTTATAAAAAAAACAACTAAAAGTAAAATCAATCCATAGAATTTTGAATTTTCTGCCCCAATTCATTTTCAAGGATGGTCACCAAATGCTAAGTGTTAAACTTCTTCTACTATTCTAATCTTTGATTATGTACTTGAACAAATCATTATTTAAACATTCAAATTTTATAATAACAACACACTATAAAAAATTAAAAAATTAAACGAACAAAAAATTTCTAGAATCCATATCTAAATTTTAAAACATAATCAAATCAAAATAAAGTACAACATAATTTTTAAATTTTTTTTCTCCATCAAGTATTTTCTTTTTACTCTAACTTGAACAAATTTTAAAAATTACTAAAAAAATGATCTTCCAAATTTAAAACTCCTCCAATGTCATTCCTAGTTTCTTGCCATGAAAATTAATTCAAATTATCCTCTATTCAATCCTAATAAACTCAACCCCCTTCTACTTTATGGTGACAACACACATTTGCCCACTTTATCTTATAGTGATACCATAGACACTGTGAGGAATTCTTGCACACTTTCAACATGAAGATATGCATTCACAAAACCCGCTTGGAAATGGAATTACTATGTAGTTGTAGTCTAACAAGTAAGGTGGTTCAATGTAATGCAATGAAATTCACTAAGAATCTAATGTGTTCTGTTCACTTGAAAGATACAAAGACATTGTGGGAGAATCATAACTCACCATGATGGAATGTGAAGGGGCATTATGTTGATGTTCATTCAATGTCACCTTGATGGTTGAACTCCTTTTGTTCCATTTGTCATAAAATTTATATACAACCTCTTAATCTAACATGCATTGGATTTTTGAAAAGGGCTAATTTAAAAAAGAACCATGTTACAAAATCTTATAAGTTTTTATTTATTTATTTATTTTGATCAAGAGTTAAGCCTTGGGACTAAAAATCACTTTGCTTAGATTGAGGAAAAAAATAGACAATTTCAACCCCTTCTATTTCCGGCAATTGTAGCTCCCTTACAGCAACCTCGATGATGCTAAAATTTGGAGAAAACCTTCTACACCTCCTAAACAAGAATTGTTTAAGGTTGACACAAATCCAACGGTGGATTTGGGAGGAACAACTATTTGAAATAAAATTCCAGAGGCCTAGTCATGGAAATCCTTCCATGAATTCCACTATAAACACCCTCTACTCCCAGCAAGTGTAGCTCCTTAACAACAAACCCGATGATGCTGAAATTTGGAGAAAACCTTCTACATCTCCTAAACAAGAACTATTTTAAGTTTGACACAAATTCAATGGTGGATTTGGGAGGAACAACTATTTGAAATAAAACTCTAGAGGTCTTGTCATGGAAATCCTTCCATAAACTCCACTATAAACACCTTTTACCCCCGACAAGTGTAACTCCCTGACAGCAAATCCGATGATGTTGAAATTTGGAGAGAACCTTCTACACCTCCTAAACAAAAACTATTTTACGTTTGACCCAAATCCAACAATGGATTTGGGAGGAACAACTATTTGAAATAAAACTCCAGAGGCTTTGTCATAGAAATCCTTCCATGCTTATTTCTTGCACACACATTTTTCATGAACAACACCTTTCCACACATAAGAATTAATCTTTTCCTCACACATTCCTTCTTTTCCTTTCCCCTTCCCCCAACACAAGATACTTCTCTCTCCCTTGGTAAATCTCCATGACCTTTCCTTGAGCTTGTTCCTTTATTCAATGGAAACTTCAAAATCTTCCCATCCAATCAATGGCCTCCTCATCCTTTAAGAACCAATGAGAATTGAGAATGATTTGCCCTCTAATTGATTTTAGGATGAAAATTCTTGGGCCCAATGAAACACAAAAAATATTCCATCCTCCAATCAAATAAGATGACAATCTTCATGACTCATCCTTCCCCTTATTTTGGATATCTTGATGAGGTTCTTGAACTTGATCCTTATCTTTTCCGTTCATTGACCTTCACATCCTACTTCTTCATCCTAATTATTTCAAGTAACTAACTACTAGGACAATTTATCGGTAGTAACAAATAAACATCCTTGAGTCCTTACTTAACTAAATCAATTTCATAGTTTAAGTAACATCCTCACGTACAATTTACTCTTTTGATATCCCTTATTTATTTATTTTTCCATGCATTAATTAACTATGTAATACATAGTAAATTGGAATTAAAATTTGCATCACCAAAAACCCTTACATACTTCTAGATCCACTGTCAAAATTAGGGTTCGATGAATCCATTAGATCTAGGATGTTCTAGTTTTCATGAGGTTTTGCCGTCACTCCCACACCTTACGCCTACCTTAATTTGTTAAATAAAAAGCCTCAACCCCTTTTGAATGCAAGTACCCCATTGTTTTTACTACCTTCTTAGTTTTTGTTAATGCAAGTGAGAATTTAGTCATGGCGAATGATGTTGCTACGCCCTTGAATCCTCCAATTTCACTAGTAGAAAAGGAAGGGCTTGAAGAAGCACCGCTTGTTATGAATGTCTCTCTACGTTCATGCGAAGAAGAACCATCCAAAAAAGTGGTGCGCATTCAAGTCAATCGTTCGGCATGGGATCATCAATTCTCTCCTAACCCACATGCCTTAATAATTTATTTATAATTTATTCCTGCTTATGGAGCCGCACCAGAACGGTTTGAAGAGTGTTAATGTGAAGACGACAATGTTCATCTTTGTTATTGAACTTGGGTTCCTAGTGATGGCCATTATCGTTGGTTATAAGGCCCAATCAACCCCCTTTCCATGGAACATCGAGCTGAATACCTCGCTCGCACCATTCGTTGCATTCTGGAGTTTTTGCAATTGTGATCTATCCCCTTAAAGTTGTTTACTAAGTTGTAATTCACCTGAGGCCACTCAAGTGGAAATGTTAATACTTAAGTTTGATTTTGATTCTATATAAAAGTCTAATAGAAGTGAAGACTAAATAAAGATGTATTAGGATTGCATCCTAGGAATCTTTTAAGTACATCATTCGTGCCTAAAGATTATTTTATAGACTAACTAAATATTGTCATGGCGATTATGTTAATTATGGGTTTGCATTCTCAATATATTAATAAATCACATTTAATTCTACATCCCCCTTCCTTTCTTTACAACGTAAAAGGATATTGCACTTAAAAAGGTTTACTAGGTCCTAAAGTTAACTAAGCCTTGCATCAGTTTAAATAAAAAAGTCTTCTATGTTGAAATATCCAAAGGTTAATTCAACTATTGATAATTATTACTTGGAGGTTTATCAAGATTTAAATCATTGATATTAAGCAAAACTATGGAACTAAAGCTTAACAATTTGTGGTATTATAATCCATGACTCACCTTTAACATTCACATCCATAGATTATGTAACCCTTGTCCAACTTACTCAACCAAAATTCAATCACATGTTGGACTTGGGTCCTTTTGGTTGTAGCCCCTATTGAGCTTACAACCAAAATTCGATCACAAGTTGGACTTAAATCCTTTTGGCTATGACCCTTGTTTAATTATGACCAAAGTGTGATTAAACCTAGGTTCTTTTGGCTACAACCCATGTTTAAATTACAAGCAAAATGTGATCAAATGATGCATTTAGGTCCTTCTAGATGTGATTCCTATTTAAATTATGAGAAAAATTTGATCCTAGGTTGGACACATGTCTTTTTAATTACAACCCTTATCTAGATTGTGACTAAAATTCAGTTATAAGCTAGACCTAAGTCCTTTTGACTATGGGGTGAAAACATGGTAAAGTATACACAAAAAGTAATGTAAGCAAAAAATACTAGGGTCTTTAAATAAAAGGAATACAATAGATGGTTTTATGGGGATATTAATATTATTTTTGGGTACATTATTTTTTAACTCTTGTTTGCATGAACTCAAAAAACTAAATTGTAAAATTATGTTTTCTAAAAACTATTTACAAGTACTTGAAAGTAGATAAAATGTTTTTTGCAAGTATTTGGTTTTTTTTAAGCACCTCAATATTGATGTCATGAACATTATAATATAATTTTTTTGGTTAATGGAGTTTTTTTTCATAATTAAAATAATCTTCAACCCCTAAAAAATGATGTAAGTGTTGGGGATACTTTTGGGTATTTTTTCAAGTCCAAATGATATGACACAAATTCCTTTGAGAAGCTAAAAGTAGGCTAGAGATGCCCATGAAAAAAACTAAAAGTTTCATTTGTTTTGAAATGCTAAAGAAAGGTTAAAAGATTAAAAGAGTGTTTTTTGTATATTCAAGTAGAAAACAAGGTAGTAAGTATGTACAAAATATCTTGCTTACACCCTATGGCCTTTGTCTAACTTGCAACTAGATTTAGGTCCTAACTTGGACTTGGGTCCTTTCAACTAAAGCCTTTTTCTAACTTGCGACCAAATTTTGATTGCATCCTAGACCTAAGTCCTTTTGGATGTGGCTCTTGTCCATGGTGTGACTAAATTTTTGGCCAAGGCCCCTATCTAGTTTGGGAGGTTGGTTCAATGAAGGTGGCTAAGTGCAAAACTAGAAGAATAATAAACTACATTTATGAGAAATGAAGTACCTAGAATATAAGAAAATTATACATGAAAAAGGGTATGTGTAATTCATTATAAAATAATGAATTTGGATACAAATGAGAATTTCCAATTCTTTATTTTTTCATAAAGAAATATGGAAATCAACAATAGGAAAAAATGAAACTCAACACAACAAAAAATTGGTCATATAAAAAAATGATATGTACAATCATATAATGTGGGCAATGGCAACCAAATAACCTTAAACCCATATAGGTGCAAGGTGCAGTCATATTAACATGTACCAAAAGTAGTCGTAACCACTTTTTAATTTTTGAATTTTGGATTGTACAATAATAATAATAATAAATAAAATATTTTTTAATAAAATTTTATTGTGAATACATTATGTACATGTCATAAAAATTTGGAATCAATCTAATGAATGAAAAATACTTATATGGATTTTCAACCTCTTGTAACCATTGCTTAAAAGTTGTATAAAAGCAACTTAAAATGGTTTTGACACTAAAAACACAATTTGAAAATATTTTTTAAAGACATTTTTGGATATTTTTTAATATACACCTTAACATAATAGTATTAAGAAAACTTCAAATATTTTAAATATTGTTTTGAAAAACGTATTAAAAATATTCAAAGAAGATTTTAAGAATAAAGTAGTGGTCTAAGAGGGCACGTGTGGCACCTAATAGAGTGGTTGGACCTTGCAACCCTATTCTAAATGGGAGTTTACTTCTAATGGTGATTCATTCATTCACATTCCCCTTACTATTACCTTCCCCCCATTGTAAAACTAATTGTCATGAGAAATTACAAGTTGTGGTTTCAAAATCTTTGGCTAAAATCTCTTGTAACCAATAGACCTATGTTAACCCTTGGAGGAACTAGAACATATGGGGGCAATATGGTTGAACAAAACATCTTGAACTATTTCATACAAAGGCCAACCATGGAATTGGAGGTCCTCTTTAATTGATTCACATAGAACTTAAGCAACTCTTCCATATTGAAAACATTCCTACAAACAACTTTTTGCAAGTTGAACCAATTGTCGTTTGGATATGTTCTAAAATGGAATTGCTCTTACATCCCATCCCAATATCCCTTTGCCACTTGGCAAGAAATTTTTTTGCATCCATCATTTGGGTCTAGGTACAAGGCATAGTAAGGTATAATGACCATGCATGGTAGTGTTTTTTCGAAGTTGACAAAGGTCATCACAAAATTTAGCGCATGCACACCATGTTGCTATTTCCATACAAGGGTGGTCCCTCACTTCCTTTTGTAGTTGGGTGCATTTTCAACATTATATTCCCAATGCAGTGGCATGCAATGTTCTAGGTTGAACATTGCATAAAATCGCCCATGGAATAATGTTCGACACAACACACATTGCCTACATATATTGCACCATGAAAGGAATGATGCATTGAAGATGGTACATGTGGGCACATGTGCCCAAAACCCACCTCCCTTTTGGCCCGTATGGGTTGAAGTAGATTGGACAAGTGGTGCTGTCATATGTGAAGCCTTGAAGTGTTGGCCAAAAAAACCCACTTCGTCCATGTGTGGGTTGGGCTAACTTGTACTCGCATTATGCCTCTTACCTTTTGCTCATTTCTTTGGAAGAGGCTTTTGCCCTTGCATTCATGATATTGGGTCATTGTGTTCATCCTTTGAGTTTGCCATCATGTCTTTAAAATTCTAATTATTCTAATTATTATATGTTTATTATTAATTTAAAAATCCTAATAGGAAAGGTTTTGGTTTCAGTTTGATTTTATATATTAAGTGGAGGTAGGCCTAAAGGCTCAAAATGCAATTTGAAATTTCAGAGTGCCACGTGGCCACAAGCACCTTCACAATAAAATTTTTTTCTTGGTACCTTCCTTTAATAGCCCTTGAATTATTGTGATAGTCATTAATTACATTGACAATAAAAGGAATTCAATAACTATCCATTTTTTGGCATTGTCATAAGTATAGTAGGTGGTCGAGGTGGGCATTACCTCCACTCCAAGTCCCAAAAGGGACCAACTAGTTATAATGTAAATTTAAAAAATTATTGAGAGTGATATGGTGAACTTTAAGGAGGCCAAATCAATGAAATCTGATACAAATTGTCAAAAAATTGAAGAATTTGGGCCTCATTAGTCCCCAAAAACCCACCACTTTCTTTTAAATGTAAAATAATGATTGCTCAAACAATGACAGTCCTCACACATTGAAGAGAAAAGTGAGGTTAATGGGTGGGAATGGCACCTTATAAGGTACCACATTTTCTTCTCTTTTCTTCTTTCCTCAAAGACAATCAACACATGTTTTGAATTTTGATTCCCCTTTTTGTTAGAAAACAACACACTATTGCAATTAAGTTGAGGACTTGCAACTAAATGTAATTGAAAATGGACAGGTTTGGTGACTTGTTTATTTCACAACCAAACTTGCTTAACTTGTGACTAAACTTGTCCAATTTTAGTTGCAAATTAAATAGGGTGTCATGTACCTTGCGATCGAAAACGGATCATTTCGGTCACAATCTAGACATGGGGTGACCTATCTAGCCAAAAATCACTTTGTCAATATTTTCCATGTGGCAAATGATCTTGACATGTGTTAGTTATGAGGTTATTAAATACGTGTTCATTAATTATGGCCCATGGGTAAACAATAGGAATAAAAAATGTTCCAAAAAATTTACTATGTAAATGTTAACCTATGTGTTGAGATCATTGCAAAAACCAATGCATTCAAACTAACACCGATGTGACAACCAACATGAAAATGACACATCACATTGGTTTTTAGAACCTTGCTTGATATATCAAATTTAGAAATGCAAACAAAAAAGGGATTAATTTCATATTATAAGAAAAAAAAATAACATCATTGAAAAAAAATGTGGATGCAAACCATGTTATTGTTGCAAAAACATTTGAAAAGGAAGTGAACAATTCAATAACAAAGAATATGTTTATATTCTTTCATAAAGGATGACGTGTAATAGAAAGAACTTTTCAAAGAGCTTGGTCTCTTGATTGTGAAAAACAATTTACCTATGTAGTTTGTGGAAAACATTTGGTTTAAGTGTCTAGCATTCAATAACTATGTCCAAGAATTCATTTCCAAGTTCAAAAAGGTAATTTTCATAATATTTATTATCATGTTCAATGGAAAATATTAATAAATTATATGTTCTATCAACCTTGGTAAAATTTACAATTGATTTTTGAATGCCAAAAGGAATCCATGATGTGTTTGCTTTGGTTATTAATTTTTTGGTGGGAGTTAATTGGTAGTCAAAACATATTATCGCCATTAAATTGTTTGAAATTACCAAAAAATATTTGGCTTGAAGTTTGACATATTTATTAGATGGAATTCTAGGAAAATGCATTATTAGATGGTTCATTTTTAAAGAAAAAAATAATCAACAAAAATCCATTTTATCATACCATTGGTTAAAAGGTAAAAATCCATGTAACAAAAGCAATAATATCCATATTAATAGGACTTGAAATAAATATTCCAAATGTTTATACCTTTTAGTTTTATTGTTTTAAAATTTGAGGATAGACAACAATGTTAAGAACTTATGAAAATATGTTTCAATTTTGGCCATAAAAAATCCTTAGTTAAAATTTGGTTATGATTTCTAAAGGAAGGATTTCACATAAAAATTTATCATTTCATTTTACACCATATACTAAGACATTATAAATAATTTGAGATGAAACTGAATATGAACCTTTTAATTTTCTACTATTCCAATTAGCCAACCAATTCATATTTTTTGACTTCAAAAGTCTATTGTTAAAAATGAGTGTATTTTTTTTTTCTTCAATTACATAGGTCTCTTCATAAGCAAGTTGTTACAAGGTGCCAATTGACTAAATGTAAATTATATTATTCATTAATAGTGTCCAAGGAAAGGACACCTTGCAAAAATGGACATGCCAACAAAAGTGAGCCACCATATTGTGCATTTACCTGACCATCAACATTTGCATCCCTTGGTAGAGTTTGAAAGTAGTTTTGTTGACCAAAGACTTAATGAAGATTATCATTTGGATACCTTTGAGCAAATTGCAAATACAAACGAACTAGCAAAAAAAGATCTTGTCAACATGAAACTTTTCATTTTCAAATAGTACCAAGTGGATGTGAAAGGCATCAATATTTTCTTCAATGGTGGGAGACACATGAATCAATGTTTCCTTTTTTTCCCCTTATGTTATTACATTAATCACAAAAGAAGTTTATAAAAAGATCCTTAAGGACTATGCTTAGGAGTTTTGAAAAGTTTTTAAGAAGATCCAAAAAATATGTATAAATTTTTTTACAAACATTAAAAGAACTTTTTAAAGGACTTAGGGTCAAAACACGTAACTAAGAGCCAAAAAGGGCGTTGGATGTTAGAGATAATTAGTCAAAATCAGACATTCATTTTTTTATTACCATTTACAACCATAGTAATCATGGCAAATTAGTCATTTTTCCCTCATATAAATGTCAAGGAACTTAAAGTAAAAATTCATTCAATCCAATTTTAAGTTTTGGTTTTAATTTAGAACGTTTGAAAATGTACACCTATTGCATTAAATGGAGTCAATTTTGCAAAGAACTATCAAAAGGACTCATATAATAAAAGAATTTTCATTGAAAAATATATAGATGATAAGAACATATTAGCCACATTCAAAAATCAATCGTATTTTAAAACTTTTTAAAACTTTAAAAATTCAAAAAATGTTTCGAAATTACTTCAAAATTTCAGAGCTTCAAGAGTCCTTTACCACATATAAATGGGTTATAATGTACATGATGTATGAAGAAAAGTTATAGCTTAGAGTATAATAAACTTAAAGAATTTGAATTTTTAATTTTTGGTGATGAATTAAATTTTTTATCATTTTTCAAGATGAAACATGAATATGTAAGGAGTCTATACACTTTTAAAGATTCATATTTATTCAATAATGACTAACAAAAAAAATGTGATGCATTGGGGAACATTTAAATATTTTTTGGAACAAGTTACAAAAAAATTCATTCAAAAATTCATTTGCATGTAAACGTTTTTTTGGGAAAAAAAACATGCAGTCCTTTTCCAAAGTAATCCCCTTGGCTCCTAGTTATAGGTTTGACCCCTTAATTAGTGTAACCTTCTAAAATAATTATCAATAGAAATTTATTAAAAACTTGGTTCAAGGAAACTTTTAGAAAAATGATTCACATAAGTTTCTAGAATACATAGTTGACAAAAACTTGTAGAAAACATGGTTGGTAGTAGTTTTAATTAAAAGACATGGTTAGTGAAGGTTTGTAGAAGGATTAGTAGGCACGAATTTCTAGAAGGTGAACTTATAAAAAATTCCATATAACATAAATAGAAGGGTTAAGTGCACCATCCTTATATTTTGTCAATGCAAGTTGTGGCCTTAATTTATACTCTTAATTTAACATGTATGTCTAACTTGCATCATGCTTTGTTTAAGTAGGGTGCCAATCCTTTAAGGCGACATAAAAATAATATCTTGAGTAACTTTTGTAGTTTTTTTATGGAAATTTCAAAATGATAACAATTTAAAAATGATTATAACATTGTTTTAAATGGAAAATTAAGCACAATAAGAAAATCATGATTTCAAAAGGTGAATTAGATGCAATTGGTTTTGCATGGTATTTTATAGGTATTTTACGTTTGTCCAAAACATCACACCTTCATTGCATCATACGAAAATAATATGTTACATAAATCACTTTGTGCAACAAATTAAGCCATGAATAGGTAACATATATATGTGCATTGGCCCTAATAGAATCAACAACAACCCACTATAATCTTTACAATTTGACTGAATTGAAAAAATTATCCACCTTTCAAAATGCCCCTTTTTGTAATCTATGACATTGTGTCACCTCTTTATCTATTCAAAATGATTTGTACTAACATCCTATAAAGTTTTCAAATAAAAACTTTATTGGTTCAGTGCCATAATGACCAATTTGTTGATTTATGTGGATTACAAGAAAACAAGGGTTTTTTTACTGGAAAAATTGCTCAATAGGTATCCCAAATGACCCCTATCCAACTTGAACAAGGTGCCATATTGGACAAGTCATTTTGGACCAAGCCATTTTAATTGGGTCTTTTTGGTTGGTTTTTTTTATTGAATTTTTTTACTGTTGTTTTTACTCATCAACAATATTTTGATAGTAATTATATATGATTTTATTTTTAAATAATCATAACATATATATATAAATTTAGCCACTTGCATTATTTAATTTAAGCTAGGTGGCCACCTTTAGACCTACTTGTCTAGGCAACCTAAGTTAGTTATTTAAGCCACATAAAGCCAAGGTAGTTTAGGTAACCAATGTTGTATGTGCGAGGACTTGAACTCCTCACCTCCACTTTGGGGAATCAAATTTTTACCATTGGATTACCACTTCAAAAATTGAAATAATTTGTTAACATATTGTAATAAACTTGATTGAACTTTTTGTTTTGATGTACATACTGTAACATTCATCAATGAACTTCAATATTTTTGTATTACATATTTAAGTAGGAGGTTATACCATGTACCAAGTATCTACTTAGATAACATGTAGGTACTTACACCTAGTAGGCTAATACATACCATTAACTCAATTAATAAATAATTAATAAAAATAAAAAGCAATGATTGATTAATTACTATCAATTATAATAAATAATAAAATAAAATAAAATAAAAGATTAATAGTTTATTATTTCCCATTAATTACTAAATATTTAAATATAAATAATAATAATATACTATTAATGATTGATTTTTAAAATTTAAATTATTGGTGATTGATTATTGATTAATTAATTAATATGAATTAATAATTATTGATAATTTTATATTGACTACCATTAAATATTGTAAATTACTATCAAGTATTAACCAAAAAAATTAGATAAAATTAATAATTCAATAATAGTAATTAATCAATTAACAACTTGATGGATAAATTAGTTCTTGATTATTAATTAACATTTATTTGGTGACTAATTAATTATATAAAATATTAATCATAAATTATGGAATATTAACTATCAATTGTTAAATATAAGTTAATTAATGTATTAAGTTTAAGTACCTATATGTGCCTAAAAGTAACATGTATGTATCATATTAAATTTTATAAGTACCTACTAGGTGTAATATGCCTAACTTAAGGCCTATTAGCTATGAACTTAAGTTTGGTATGTACCCTAAGCAAAATAAACTTGTAGGTGAAATAGACAAATTAATATGGTTGATTTGATTAAGTGCCAAATTAGACTGGCCATTTTGACTAATTGTAAATCACAATGGCTATTGAATGTGGTCAATTTGACTAAGCCTTGGTCATCTTCGTGGACCTCTAACCTTTTTTAACAGATGTTTAGTTTGTTGCGTGATTAAAAAAGTCACTTTAGTCAAATGTTTCAATCAAAAGTAATTCGTGTTTTTCATGCTTTACGCCTTTAATCAAAACGACCATTCCCCTTGGTCAATGTGGACATTTTAGTCAAGTTGGACCTTCTGAAAAGTCACATTTTCTTGTAGTCCAATGTGGTATTTTCCTTATTCCTTCTTGAATATTGTGAAATACTTGTTCGAGATAATAAGAGGCACCATGCATCTATTGAATTGTGGTCCCCTAATTGGTCACTATACAAAATACAAGTTATGTGGATTCATTAAAACTAAATTTTTTTCTCGATTATGGCCTTTATTTTGCAACTAACCCATGGGTATTCCAAAATACAAAAGCCATTGGATACTTTATTGTTTTTGTGCCACCCTAAAGGACTAACACCCATTAATAAAATCATTTAATTTTTGTTCATTGTTTGTATTATTGTCTTGTCCCTGACACCTTTCTTGTCAAATGTTAGGAATTGTTGAATCATTAATTGAAATTGAAAGGATTTTTCCTTAGTTAATTTTAAAACTAATATTAAGAAATGTCATTTACAAACAAAAAATTTAAAGAAGTTAATATTTATGAGAAGTCTAGTGATATTTTGAAAACCCATTTAATACAAATTTCAAATTTTGGTACCATGCCCAAGTCTATAAAAATTTGATTAAGAAAAAAAAGAACCAAACAAGTTTTTCAAATCCTATGTGAAAACTAGATTCAATAGTTTTCAACAAAATGAATATTGCCCAATATTAGTTTGGATTAATGTTTGGCAAGTATTCTAGAAATTGAACTGAACCCCTATTGGGTATCATGGAGGTTCTTAAGGTTCATAATCAAAGTTTTCTAAAAATCAAATGAACAATTTTAATATAGAACCATGGTTTTCAAAAAATTGAAAAAGTAAAATATTCACCCATGGAATTGCCAAATGTTTTTGAAGTTTTTAAAAGAACTTTGAATTGATGGTTTTTTTAAAAAATCAATTTCTTCATAAACTTGGAACTAGTAGTTTCCAAATTTTGAGATATATTAGAAACTAAAATTAGTAGGCATTCACAAAATCAAATACCCACCCTACACTAGATTCATCGTAGCATCACATATTGACATTAAAAATAGACCATGGAATATAATATCTTGAAGGAACAAGAACAAGAGGGGAAAGGAAGGAGGAAACTTTGTAAACACCATTAATACAACAACACAGGGTTGGAGGAAACTAAAGTGGGATAAAAGGAACAAATATGGCAATAGCCTAAAGGTACAAATGTTTTTCTTTCTAAAAGCAAAGCAACAACCATTAGCACACCATTGATTGGAAGCCAATTATGTACAAGAAAATGGGCACCTTATTGGTTTATATTATGGTTTGTAAGCACCTTAAACATGTCATGTAATAGTTAGCAAGGCATCCCATCCTTGAAATTAATGGGTTCACATGCATATACTTGTCTTTATTTTAGTATCATATTCACTTGTATTCATACAAACATAAGCATTATTGGCACCCCCCATAATCAACCCTTGCCATGTTAGCAAAAAGTGCAAGGTGAGATTCAATTAAATAAGGGATTGGAACATGGTAGGAATATTCCATTATTATTTGTTATTATTTTCTTCATGTTCAGCAAAATAGGCTATTTGTTTATTTTTAGTTTTTGAACCACTTAAGGTATCAATATCAATTTTTTCTTAAAAAAGATTCATTGGACAACACGAAGTCTTGTTCTCTTGCATTACCAAAATTTAATAAGATAACACTAAAAATGGACATTTTCATTATTTAACCTAGTTAGTTTTTATGTAAAATAATTAGTCAATTAAGACATTTTTAGTGGGTCATTTCAAATAGTCACATGTTGCACAAAGAAATTTCATAATTATATTTATAATCAAAATTTTGAAATCCTAAGATTTTCTAAAACATTTCAAGCAATTTGGTCCCAATTTTTTTAATTTCGAAAAATCTAACCACATGGCATCCAACAATCATAGCATTGTGTTGTCCATCACCATAAACAAATGTCATTCATATTTTCAAAATGATAATTCATTTGTACATATTATATAGATATACACACATGTACACATATGTGTGTTTGTACCTGTGTATGCATTTGCACAAATTTGAACCCATAATTTCATGGAAGAAATGTCAGTGCCTTAACCATCAAGGGACATAAGTTCTTTTGTAAATTAAGGGGCAAAGTTTTACTTTAACTTGTTCAATGAGAAATTTGTTAGAAATCCGCACTTTGACATGCATTTTTAAAATCAAAATGTATTGAAACAAAACAATAAATGTATGATCTTGAAGCTTATTCAAATATATATTCAGAAAATTAATTATAATTTTAAAACTTTCACATTAAAGTGTCAAAAATGTTATTGAAAGAACTATAGTTTGAACAACTCAATTTTACTATTTCTACACAACTTATTTTGCTCACTTTGAAACCTTGCTCAAACATTACATTCAAGATCATAAACTCAAAATTTAAAGATGAATTTCACTATTAGAGTACATTCCTTAATTTTTTGAATTGATTATAAAATTTATATCTATAAAAATATTTACTATTAATTCACACATGTAAAATGATTTCAATACATTTTTTTGTCATTGTAGATGTTCTAAAAAAACATTTATCTAATAACTCTTTTTTTTAAAATTACAATGTGTAAACCATAGGTATAAATAATGAAAATATGATTAAATGCAAGTTGCATTATAAAATTTGGATATTTTTAAAAAAGTATCAATGATATTTAATTATATATATATATAATGAATTAACATTACATAACCTTGGATTAATCTAAAACATTTCCCTGACCACAATGTTTTAGTAAATTATATGTAATGGTTGAATTCAAAGGAATGATTATATTTCATAGTTTTTATTATAAAATTTAAAATTAATTTGATTATTAAAGTACATTCCACACTTTTTTTAATGATTATAAATTTTATATTTATGAAAATAATTACAATTATTATTCATGTAAAATGATTTTAAATGTTTCAACATATTTTCTACCATCCTAAATGTTTGAAAATCATAATTTATTTTTTTTCTATTATTTTTTTATAATATATAAGTTGAAGGTATAAATAATGAAAGTAGGAGTTAATGCAAGTGGCATCATATTGTTTAGTTATTCTAAAGGAGTTATATTTAGATATCAAAATTTCAAATCGATAGTCTATATTATGGTTGTTTTAGGAAATTTGTTATATAACTTAAATGGTAATCATCCATAAGAAGATGTGGAAAAAATGGTGATCATGAATACAAATATTTAAGAAAATATAACTATAAACCAAATAATAAATAAAAATATTTAATGAAATTTTTATATTTATGGCTACAGATTGAAAACAATGTATAAATATTTGGTGATTTAAAAAATATTTGTAAATGATTTTGGGTTATTTTGGGTTTGGATATGATCTTGATGTAAGTCATTCATTTCCCTTTCAACCCACATAGCTTCTCTATTTAAATAACCCAATCTCTCTACATAAATCCTCATAATGTGAATGATCAATGTATCGAATAATATTTCTACTACCTTTAATCCTCAATTCAAGAAATGCCAACTAAATCATTTAGAGCACATTTGGAGCACGTACATACCTTCATGTTTGCAAAGTGAATCATATTGGTAACAAGATCTTTGGGTGATGTGGCAACATTGCACAAGTCTAAATTTGAACTATTTTGGTAATTTTGGAAACATGTGGATGGATGATAATGTATCATGTTGGATGGATGAAACATAGTGTAACAAGTTATAATTTTGGTCCAACTTTGCCAATACCATAGTACCTTTTTAGGTTCGACAATTATTAAATTATTTTTGGAAATTATCTTGAATTTCTTTAAAATTATCAAATTGAATTGTCATTTTTTTTATAAATTAAAAAGGAGGATTTGTTTGAAAGTTTATTTCATTATATTAAAGGGTTAAAGTCTAGGAAGCCTACCAAAAAAGCTCACCATATTTAATTCTGAAATTTAAAATTATTATTTTTTAATTACCAAAGTAGAATTCGAAAAATTAAATAATTATTTGGCACTTGAGTGCCAAATTTGGTACTATGCTAGATGATTATTTAAAATTCAATATCTCCCTTATCTTAAGTGCAAAACTTATGAAATAAATTTCATTAAATTCCAATTGTTGACAAATTTATAACATTATCAAATATGCAACCTAATTCCTTTGAATTTTTTTTTGATTTTTTTATTGTAAAAATGCTTAGTGTTTTAGGATTAATAACATACCTAGATAATAACATGGTCCTTTAAGTATAGGTTATTAAATATTTGAAAATTTAATAAAAGGCTAGTAGCTAACCTATAGCTATAGAAAGCTCAATATTGAATTAAACCTATGCAAACTCACTAATAAAAAGCTTGCATAGGTCTAGGTCTAGCCTTTAGGCCTAGATGCCATGTGGCCTAGGTCTACACCTAGCCTAAACACCATGCCATTTAAATCTTGGCTTAATTAATTAGGTGTCACTTGGCCTATGCTTAAAGTTATTTATGTGTCAAGCATGGCATTCCATAGGCTTAGGCATGGCTAATTAGGTGTCACATGGCATGGCCTAAATTTAGGTGATTCATAGCTTAGTTCAAAGCCTACCTTGGGTGCCACATAAGACATTTAATTAACCTAAGGTGGTTAGACCTAGTTTAACCAAGCCTAAATGCCATGTAGTTAGCTAATAATTACTAGTTTCAACTAAGATCATATTATAATATTATTAAATTTATTAATTATTATAAGTATATGAATGTAATTAACCTAGCCTAGAACTAATTACAATAATGATAATATTATTTTTATTGTTATTATCATCGCCTATTGGCTATTATTATCTACAATAATCAATAAATAGATTAAGCTAGTTAGTTATTATAAGCAGTAGTTGTTCTAATAGTTTAGTAATTGGGAACTAGATACCTAAAACCACCCAACACTAAACATAAGCCTAAGTCACTGAACATTTTTCAATACCTTTTTCATTCTTTAACAAAATTGAACAATTTTTTATGTCATTGGAAGTGTAAACTGGAGGATTACAAATGTTTTGTAAGCACCAAAAACAAAAGAGCAATGGAGAAAGCACAAGAAAAGGAGGAGACAAGTGATATTTTATATTAAATTTTTTGAAGAAATATCTTAGACCCTCTTTAGTTTCAAGCGCCAAATCTTCCTCATATTTAGTTTATTTTCTGTGATCTAAAACTTAAGGTGTGTCAACTAAGGATCTACAAGAGATCTTTCGCTAGAAAAAATCAAGGTTTTTTCAATTAGTTTCAATGACTAATTTCTAGTTGTAGACATCATTTGCGACTATATTTCCTTTAGTTGCAAACAATATTAGTCATAAATGACAACCATTCATGGATGGAAAGAAGAGACAACAAAATATATGTTCATCCATTGATCCACTATATATGTATTGTCACTTGCAACTAGTTTGCAATTAATTTGGTTTACATTGTGCTCTTGTGGTATACTACCATGTGTCACTAATTTAATATATTTTCAATATTATTATTCTATTTATGAAATTATGAAATAATCTAAAACATCCAATTTATATGTTTGGATGGTTTTTAATTGTGGCATGTGGCACAATCAAAATGTGCCATGTGGCATATTAATTCAATTTGTTCAAAATCAATTTAAGTAAGTATGTAAGAAGGTCAAACTAGGTAGGTAGGTAGGATCTACCTACCTACCTACTTAAGCTAGATATCTACTTAGGTAAGTAGATAGGTAAATAGTTAGAGGTTAATAAGTTGATTAGGGAGGTAGGGTAGCTATGAGGTAGGTACATAAATTATTATTTTAAAATTTGGGTTAAGCCTTTTAATTGGCTCATTCCATATGGCCCATTTTTTGAATTCAAAAATGTGAGGCAAAAACCTTCTATATATACTTTCCAGGATGAGAATTCAAGACAAGCCTTGTGGAATAAATTTCGAACTTGGAGCTTATTTGCAAATTGTTTTGCAATTAGAAAGTTTAATTGCAAACTAATTCCAAGTATACAATTTATTCCAAATCTTTTATCTTAAAATCTTTATGTTTGTAAATTATACACTTCAATAGATAAATGATTAACTAAGTACTTAATTAATTACCTAATAAATTGCTTGACTAAATCATTAACCAAAAAAAATAGACTAATTACACATAGTGATAATTCATAAATAAAGTTTATTTACATAATTATAGAATTAACTAATTAATTAAAATATGATTCGATATATAAAAATGAAGATTCAATTCATTTAAAATGTTAATTATTACGTAATATAATATCTTATTAAATAATAACTCTATTTTTATTCAAAATATTAAATATTAATGTAAAATTTTATGTTAAAATTATTTTTATTTTTTCAAATAAATTTGTATTGGTTACAAATAAAATAACTTATTTTAATTCAATTACTATGGTTATAGTAATTAAGTTGATTATTTTAATTGTAGTAAAATTATTTTGAATATTTTGAATATTTTGAATATATAATATTTAAAAATATAAATTTATATTTTAATTTATTTTAATATAATCATGGAATTACAATAATTACATCAAATAATCTTTTTGTTTAAAAATTACTATGCATATTTACTTTCAATTATAAAATATATAGTTATTTCAATTAATGTATAACTATTATAATTATAGTGACTTTACAATAATGTTAGATTAATTGTAGTAATTAGTTTTACTATAATTATTGGAATTATTTATGACTAATAGATCATAATAATTTTTGTAAAAATATTACCATTATGCATAACCCATCATATACACATGTACATCTTAATATGCACCCATATAGTAGTGAGTAGAATACATATAATACACTATTCAAAACCCATACACTTTATAATACGCAAAATACACTTTGAATAAACATAAGGTTGTAATTCATTTACCACATTTGCAACTAGTGGGACATAGATTGGTCTTCTTGGATGAATACCATGTTATAAATTGTCCAAGGAAGAATGAATAAAACATTAGTTGCAAGGTAGTTGGAATGTAGTTGCAAGCACAACCAAATGCAAAAAATAATTGTAGAAATAACCAATGATAGTTGCAAACGACAAATAGTCGCAAGTAATCACATTGATTGGTTAAAAAAACCTAGTTTGTTTTTAGGGTTTGTACTCAAAAAGCAAAAAAGTAATGACCAAATAATTTAATTTCAAAATCCAAAATTGTTTTAACATGTTTATCACCAAACATGAACCCCATTACACAAAACAACCCATGCATATCCTCTTCCTTGACCAAATTGAAAATTTGTTGTAACTTTGAAAACATTGAAAGCCACAAATATTATTTGAGTGGTAAAAACAAAGGAAAAATTTGTGAGGATTTGACCTCCTTTGAAATTTGAAATTTATGGTCATAAATGTTTACCTTAATTGAAATTAAATTGCAACCTAATTGCAATTAAATTATAACTAGGGTGTAACTACAAATTTTATGTTATATTGATTGTCATAGTGTCACCAAAAAGGAGAGGGACCAAACAACAACCAGACCCCTCAAGTTGATCTCACTTTGACAGAACGAGAATCAAGCAATCACACCTCAAAGAAACATCATAGCAACATCCAGGCAGCTAGATTCACACAAGAGATTCATTATTGGAAAAAGAAAAATCTTTCCGGAGCCTCTGCAAATGCGGCTCCCACACAGAATCTCAAGGACCAAAACATATAGTTCGAATTTCACACAGATCCTTGTCCACACAAGCTTCCTCTAGCTACAGAACGTTCATCAGTTGTCTAACAACTGTTCAGACACAATTGACTTGACTTTCACCAGATTCAGGAGCTAGCCATCCACTAGTCACTAACGTAGCAAAAGAAATCAGCAACTAGCCATCTTCTGAGCTCCTCAGCATCTTCCAAAAACTTCTACCTCACCTCAGTTCACCTCCACCTTCCAAGACAAATCCTTTCTTCTACTATGCCCTCTCTCTGAACTCCCTAGCTCGATCTGCCTTCCTCCCAAAAAAAACTAGGACTCTCCGCTCCATTGCAGTTCTCCTCCTCATTGAATTGTTAGCTCCGGGGCCATCATGCATCCTAACCACCTTGAATCATAAAAGCCAGCACGTCCTTTGCCATAATTTTGTGCCGTCCTCCTCAAGTGTGGTGAGCATCCATGATCACACCAGAGTAGCTGCCATGCATAGTTGCAGTAATGAGACGTAATGCGCAGCCAACCAAGTGACAGTGTAAAAATCAGGATCAGAATCAGCGTAGCTCCATTGTTTGGTCACCCCATGTCCGGTTACATATGTCACCCCTCCGTTCCTTGAAAAGTTGAGTCCCTCAGCTTCATTCTTGTTGGACATAATAAATTTGAAGATCACGACGAGACCTCTCCCACTGGCGCCCATCAGCACCCTGAATAATGCAAATTCGACTGCCTTCCTCAAATTCCAGATTTCCCTTTCCGTCAGTGTGCCCAACGAACAGGTACGAACCTTCCCAACTGGCAGTAAGAGCTCTCCTCTTGCCTGGTTTCTTCATTTTCACCATTGTCTCACCTACAACCAGGCCCTCAAAGACATGCTTACCTCTCCTGGTCGCATAGGTCACCCTTTGCTTCTTCTGCGCTTGTTCTATATTGAACAATACATTCTTGTGTATGCTTGCAATGAGCTTCATCTTTTGCAGAAATTGTGCAGCCATAGCTTCAACGCCAATGTTGTCATCAGTCTCATCAGTAAGTGCTTGCAGGTAGTTGTCCACCCTGAGACGAGGTGTTCGACCAGTTAGGATCATGTATGGTGAGAATTTGGTGCTAGACTGAATCCCACACCTATATCCAAATAATACCTTGGCCAAATCCAAATAATAATTCATCCCAACAATCTACAGCCTCCGGTGTTGCGGCAAGAACGGTGATTCCATGTTTAATAGTCTTGATCAAACGTTCCACCATTCCATTACACTGCGGCCATTGAGGCGCAGTGTGCTGATGTTGGATGCCATAATCTCTGCACATAATGTCGAACTCTATTGCCCATTTGCCTCCATTGTCCATAAGTATGAACTTGGGAACGCCATATCTGCAGATGATGTCATCTTCTAGGAAGCTAGCTGTAGTCTTAGCCCCATGATCACCCACAGCCTTCGCTTCACACCACTTAGAGTAGTGGTCGATTACTACTAGAAGGTACATGTTCCCCGACTTGGTTGCAAGTAGTGGTCTGGCAGTATCCATGGCCACCCGATGGAACAGGTCACAAACAGGTATGCTCCTCATCTCTTCATCTTCCGACCACACGCTTCCTATCCTTCTAACCATCTGGCATCGTTGGCATGTCTTCACAACAATTCTTACATCCCCAGTCCGATGATGCCAAAAGTACCTCCTGCATACCTCAATCAACATCCTTTCTTCTCCAGCATGCCCGAGATCCTCATGTATTTGGATCACCAGTGGAGTCCTTTCCTCTGGCTTGGGCACATACAGATCCCTAAAGTAGAGCCTTTCGTTCCTGATGTAGTAATTAGACACTCTTTTCCTAACCCTCTTGCTTTTTTCAACATCCATTGTGTCAGGTAGTACCCCATCTCTCAGTAGTGTCAGGCAGGTAGCATTGCTCCAAATGTCGCCAGTCCTAATGTCGTCCTCGTGGTCTTCTTCTTCACTAGGTTCTGTGGGATCCAACTCAAGATCATCAGATTCTGTAAGCTTCTGAGCAGCTAGGACCAATTCCAGCTACTGACGCTTGTCATAATGTCTGATGATTTCCTTTCATGGCTCTTGCTTTCTATGCCCAGTTCCCATCCCTTCATCAGTGACAGCTCCCACCACTTCCACACGTGGGTCGTCTGCCTTAGCTTGGTGATTTGTGGGGCTCAAAGTTCTCGTTCCCTGTAATTCTTCTTGAGTTAGGGAATTGCTGTGTCCCTGCAGCGGGCTTGTCTCAGTAACCACATCCAGCATGAGCAGCTGGTGTTCTTCCAAACCATACCTTCGATTGATATCGGAACAACACCTCTGGTGCTTGGCAAATTCCCGTGATGTCCTCCTGAATCCAAACCAGTCTGAATGTTGATCACACCGAACAGCAAACATTTCTTCACTTGGGTCATCTCGTGGAGGCCCAACATCCTGAATTTCCCTATTAAATCGTCATCTTCTGAGGCTTTCCCAACGGGATTCCTACTCAAAGCATCCACGTTGGTGTGCCTTAAGCCTGGTCGGTGTACAATTTTAAAGTCGAAGTCCTGAAGCAGGTGGATCCACCTTCCTTTTCTGCCACTTGCATCCGACACCATCGCTAGCCATTCGAGTGGCTTGTGGTCAGTTCTAAGAGTGAAACGGGTCCTGTGCAGGTATTGCCTGAAGTGCATGATACCCCATATTAGCACGTAACACTCCCCCTCCATGGGGTGAAATTTTCTTTGTGCCACCGTCAGACCCTTGCTGGCATATGCCACGACTTTCTCAAATCGACCCTCCTTTTGAGACAGGATAGCGCCGACGCCTCTTGTTGACCAGTCAACATCCAGGCAGAAGGGCCTGCTGAAGTCAGGTCATATCGGTGTGGGAGCATCGACCAGTGCCTTCTTCAAAGTGTCAAACGCTTGTTGACAGTCTCGACTCCACACAAACGCCACATCCTTCCTCGTAAGATCGAACAATGGACCAGTTAATCGTGAGTAACCTTGAACATACTTCCAGTAATATCCAGTCAGTCCCAGGAATGATCTGACGTCTGTCACCGTTCTTGGCTCAGGGAAGCGCACGACTGCATCAATCTTCCCAGGATCTGGTTTAGCACCCCTCTCACTAACCACATGGCCTAAAAATGTGATGCTCCTGGCAGCAAAACAACATTTTCCTAGGTTCAGTTTCAAGTTCACTTCCCTTAGTTTGGAAAGCACGGCTTCTAAGTGTCGAAGATGAACCTCCCAGCTCTCACTATGGACATTGAGGTCGTCCACAAATACCTTCAGAAATTTATCTCCTAATTCCTTGAAAACCAAAGACATCGTCCTGGTAAAAGTGCTAGTGGCATTCTTGAGGCCAAAGGGCATGACAGTCCAGTCGTACAACCCGGTCTTGGTGACCAGTGCCGTCTTCTTCATGTCGTCAGGGGCCATACGAATTTGCCAAAAGCCTGACTGCAAGTCTAATGCAGTGAACCAAACTGACTTTCCCAGTTGGGATATTACATCCTCAACTAGGGGCATGGGAAACGAATCCTTCCTGGTCTGCAGATTGAGGGGCTTGTAGTCCCCACAGAATTTCCTACTGCCATCCTTCTTCACTGGTAGGGTCACCTGACAGGCGTACTCAGAATCACTAGGCCTCATTTCGCCCAGATCCACCAATACGTCTATTTGTCGTTTTACTTTGGCCTCCTCCCAGTATGACAATCGTCTAAGCGCTACCTTACAAGGTGGGAATCCTTGCGTATCGATGGAGTGTTCCCTGACTGTGCAACAGCCTAACTCCCCTTTATTCCAAGCAAACACGTCTTGGTACCTTTCCAGCATTCTTCAGAGTAGCTGCCCTTTTTGTTCGTCCAGGTTCTGATCAACATAGAGCTTCTGACAGATGTCCTCCCACCTTGAGCTCACCCTTGGGTCATCTGTGGACACAATCTGGTCCCTGAAGTTGTCGCAGAGAGCAGCATCGTTCAGTTACTGAACTTGCAACAGTACGGGTACTTCCACATGATTCAGACCATCTGCAAGAGCCTGCTTCTTTTGTTCTGCATCCGCCACCCACTTAATCCAGTCGGCATAGTTGTCGGCATCTGTAATTTCTTCTCGCATGAAGTTATCAGCTTGTTCTTGCAATGTTAGCTGCAGAATCTGCTGAGGTCCTTCCATCAACACCAACTCCTCAAGTTCAGTGTTTCCAAATTCAGATTCGTCACTGATCGATCTCGACCGTTGACACTCCTTGTCACAATCCCCAGACGTATCAGAGTTCGAGCCTGATACTTGCGCATCCAGTTGTTAGGTTTCAATGTCCTCATTCACACATGGCCTTCCCATGAGCCCGTCGACTCCTTCAGCAGAACGTGAATCGTTTTGCATCAGGGGCTCCGAGTTTAGCGGCTGCATCATATTCACCATGGTCAAAGGCAGCATTTCCACGTCGGGTTCCAGACCATGTCTTACTTGGATTCGTCCTTGCTCCACATCGACGATTGCCCCAATTTTAATTAGGAAGTCAAGCCCAATCATAGCTGTCGGTATCCACCACCATGAAGGTCATGGCGCACTATACTCCTCCAGCTTTGACCGACACTTCATCGATCCGTCCCAAGGCCTGCGTGACTACTCCAGATGCGGTCTTGTAGGTCTATGTGAGGATTTCTTGCACACTTCCACCACTAAGATATGCACTCACAAAAAACCCTGTTAGAAGTGGAACTACTATGTAGTATGTAGTTGAAGTCTAATGAATTAGGTGGTTCGAAGTAAGTAATGAAATTTACTAAAAATCTAATGCGTTGTGTCCAAATCTCATGATTTTATTTTTATTTTATTTTATTTTATTTATGTCTTTGACCAAAAGT